>ERZ773001.14-NODE-14-length-82940-cov-21.8325_pt1 | contig 82940 bp, 72 predicted proteins | sample MGYA00511673_ERZ773001 | MGnify/ENA primary metagenome ERZ773001 (study PRJEB29015, sample SAMEA2738091) | human oral metagenome | biome: human oral; feature: human-associated habitat; material: saliva | place: China | collected 2162 ... | reverse complement strand
AGCCACAACACACTCCAATCAATCAGACCGTGTTGCAACCACCACTAGAATCCAGCAGGTTAGTTATGCTTCTAGCTGGTTATGCGCGCGCCAGGCTTTGAGCCAGGGCGCGCCGGTCAACTTTACCGATACCCTTATAGGGCAGCGCGTCAGCTAGCAGCACCTGCTTAGGGCATTGGGCGCCGCTTAGTTTTTGTTCCAGATAGACACGAATCTGGGACACAATAGCACCTTCATCTACCCGGCCCAGGCCCGGCATTGAGGCGGGCACCACCACTGCGGTCACCGCCTGCCCCCAGGTTGGATCAGGTAAACCCACCACCGCGCATTCACTCACCAGCGGGTTTAAGGCCAGTAAGGCCTCAATCGGGCCGGGTTCCACCTTAATGCCGCCGCTAATAATTACGTCATCTAGGCGCCCAAGTACCTGTAGGCGCCCATCTACAATCTGGCCGCGATCAGAGGTAATGAACCAACGCTTATCCGTCCCTCCAGCGCCAGTGCTAGCTTCAACGCCTGCCTCAGCCCTACCTGCTTCAGCGTTTTCCCCTGCCGCGCTGGCAGTTTCACTCGTGCCAACTGTCTCCTGGTCTACCTGGGTTTGGGGGCGGCTAACAAAGCAGCGCCTAGTTAGCTCCTCATCACCCAGGTAGCCGGTGGCCAGCATCGGCCCAGACAACCAAATTGCCCCGGTGGCCTGATCTACCTCCATACTCACCCCAGGCAGTGGCTGGCCGTCATAGACACACCCGCCACAGGTTTCGCTCATGCCATAGGTGGTAATCACCTTAATCCCGGCAGCTTTAGCCTGCTCTAATAGCTGCGCGTCAGCTGCCGCTCCCCCAATCAGCACCGCATCTAGCCGCGCTAAGGCGCCGCGCAGCTGCGCATCATCCAAAGCCCGGCGCAGCTGTGTGGGCACCAGCGAGGTATAAACCGGGCAAGCCCTGCCGGAGTCGTCAGCAGCGAGCGCCCCCTCAGCCTCCCCGCCAGCGCCACCAGCGCAGGAACTAACGGCGTCGTCGTCAAAGGAAGAACCGGCGTCGCAATCAGCAGCAGCTACGCAGGCGGCGTCGATAACCTGCGCCAAATGCTGGGGGTCAAAACCGCCCTCCTTATAGGCGTTAAACACGTGCGTGCCGGCCACCGCCGCCCGCACCAAAACCTGCACCCCAGCGGCATGATAGGCGGGCAAAGCCAGCACCCAAATTCCCGGCCCACCCAGGCGTTTATGGGTGGCCCGTGCCGACGCTACCAGCGCATCCATCGACACCCCCACCAGCTTGCCAGTGCCGGTAGTTGAGCCAGACGTACGCAGCACCATATCCACCCCCACACTGCGGCCACTAGCTCGGGCCGGGATCCGCCGCGCCAAATTCGCGGCCACCTCCCGCGTGTCCTCATGGGGTGCGATAGGCACAATAATTTCGCGGCTAGGGAGCAAATACTGTTTCGCCAATGAACGGGCCTGGGCGTGGGCCACGTCAGCGGCGCTCAAACTACTGCGACTAACCAGGCCCGGCGTGGGGGTTTGCGGCTTACGTAAATGCCCGCCCCGGCCGACGACGTCGGAAGCGTCCGCAGACATGCGCCTAGCTAACAGCTGGGCGAACTCCTCAATTTGCGCTGCACTCTGGGTGCGCTGGATGCGAAAAAGGCTCACGCTTTCAATGGTATGACTACCAAGTCACAAAAATATGGTTAAGCTGCACTTATGCGGCTTTTCCTAATGGTATTCGTGATCGCCTTGGCGCTGTATGCCCTCATTGACTGTGTACGCACACCTGAGGAGGACATGCCTGCGCGTATGCCTAAACACCTGTGGATTACGCTGATTTTAATGTTCTCCACCATTATGCTTGGCCCCCTGGCCTGGATCATTACCTCCCGGGTAAGCGCCGCTGAGAAACGCGGCGGGCAGCTCAGTGGCGGGCTTTGGTCTGCGGAAAAAGGCGTAGATCTGCATCTGTCGCGCCACGCTTCCGCCCCGGCAGCTCCCGACGACGACCCTGACTTCCTGCGTAAATTAGATGAGCAGGTGCAGGCCCAAAAGCGCCGTCGCCAACGCGAACAGCTACAGCAAAACCGCTCCCAGCACCCCCAGACCAGCCCTGACCAGGCTAGCCGCAGCCAGGCGGGCCAGTCCAAGCCTGCAGAGCCCACTAGCGGCCCCCAGCCTGGCAAACCCAATGATCCCGCCAGCAGCACCAAACCCGCCAGCAACCCCAAATCTGGTAGCCCTACCCAAGGCAGTCGCGGAAAAACTGAGGACGAACAGCCCGAAAACTAAGGCCAATTACTGAAACTAGGGCCAGTTACTGGTGTCCACCTCACGGTTATAGGCACGCGCATGCAGCAACCAATCCCCCGGCAGCCAGCTACGGCCTACCAACTGGGGGTGCTCAGGCAAAAATAAGGCCGCCCAAATAACCATAACTAGCTCAGCCCACTGCCCACGCACTTTCAAACGCACGTTGCCCTGCTCATTGGTGGCCGCCAGCATCACTTCACCCACACCAGTTACCTGGCACTCGCGGATTTGCTGGTAACCAATGAACATCACGCCGTCAGGCGTGCCCAGGTAGATGCCGTGGGTGGATACGCTCAGGCGGGCGTTGGCCAGGTGGCGCCATTTTTCAACTGCGTCCCGCTCGGCGCGGCGTTTGCGGCGAGAATTAACTACCGCCTGGCCCCCAAAGAAGGCCGCCATCAGCGCCAACCCGGCAGCACCGCCAGCTAAAAAGAAGCCGCGCATAGGCTGATAGTTGCTGTTGTCACCGCGTTTAAAAGCCAGGATTTCCCCGTCGCAGGAACCCAAAATCACTTCGCCGCTGTGGGTGGGGCGAATCGGGTCAACCACTGGGGAAACCGGGTTGGGTTTAAAACCTGCCCGCACAGCGGTGAGCACCTGCGCGGTATTCCACCAAACATAGTCTTGGCTGGTCCAGGGACGTTGGGGTTGGGGGCGCGGCTGTAGGGTGCGGCTAGCAGCTGGCACTAACTCGCCGGGAGCTGCCCCGCCGTATCTTGGCTCGGTCGAGCCGCCGTGCGTGGCTGAGCTGCCGCGCGTAGTTGCCTCACCGTGCGCGGCTGAACCACTAGGCTCGCTCGCCCCAGCTGGCTGCGACGGCGTCGTAGCCCCCTGATCTTGGGGCTGCTGCTGCGCCGACTGGCTCACGCACGCCCCTGGCCGTCGCCAATTTTCAGCCCGGCCACGCCGGTGCCGGGCACCATGTCTTCAGCTTCACGCAGCAGCGCATTCGCTGGCTCAGTGTAGGCCAAGCCCACCAGGGTGTTGTCTTCAAAAGTTAAAGAGGTCAGGGATGCTAAAGAGCATTGGCGCCGGCGCGGATCGTGGGCCAGGGGGCGCCCATGCAGGAACAGGCTCAGCGACCAGATCGGTAGCTGGTGTGACACCAGTAGGGCCTCATGGCCACGCGCCTGCACTAGGGCAGTGCGCACGGCGGCGCTCATGCGCGCCACCAGCTGGGTGTAGGGCTCACCCCAGGAGGGGCGTAGCGGGTTGATGTAGTAAGCCCAGTGTTCAGGGTGGGCTAGGACCCAACGGTTACGGTTTACGGCCACGCCCTCAAAGTGGTTTTCGGCCTCAATTAGGCGCGCGTCAGTGCCGGCTTTAATGCCAAAAGCGGCAGCGGTGGGGGCCCCCGATTCCACGGCCCGCTCTAGGGGTGAAGTGGTTACCACGGTGATGTCTTTGCCGGTTTCCACTAGGTAATCTGCCACCATCTGGGCCATGGCATGGCCGCGAGAGGTTAGGTGGTAGCCGGGCATACGCCCATAAAGGACGCCCTGGGGGTTATCTACCTCGCCATGACGCATGACGTGAATTGTTGTGCGCACCATAGCGGCAATTCTATGCCAGGGTCAGGGCCTGAGCACGTTTTAGTGTGCCAAGTCTGCGTCGGTAGTGATCTTTTCCAGCAGCTCAGTTAGTGTGGCCAGCTCACTGGGAGTGAAACGGTCAATTAGATGGCGACGCACCCCGTCAAGGTGAATGGGCGCGGTTTGAGCCAAAAACTCGTAGCCAGCCTGGGTTAGGTGGGCATAGACGCCGCGTCGATCCTTGGGACATGAGGAGCGCAGCACGTAGCCGGCGCGTTCTAGCCGCCCTACCGTGTGGGTTAGGCGTGAGCGCGAGTAGGAGACTTGGTCAGCCAGTTGGCTCATGCGTACGCGGCCGGCTTCGCTTTCAAATAGACGCACCAGGATTTCATATTCGTACATGGAGATGGCGGCGGCCTCGTCTAGCTCGTGGTTTAGGCGCGCCGACACCAGCGTGCTGGCCCCTAAAAAGGCCCGCCAGGCCCGCATTTGCGCCTCGCTTAGTAGGCGCTTATCGCCCTGGCCGCAGCCGGTGGCATTGGCGGCTTCTTGCCCACAGCCGGTGGCTGGCTCGCTGAATCCTTTGGCGGCTTCCTGCCCACAGCCGACGACGGCGCCCGCAGCGGTCGTTTTAGGTGCAGCTCCCTGCCCGCAGCCGCCTGCAACGCTAGAGCTAGCGGCGACGTCGTCGCCCATACCCATTGCACCCGAAATTGCACCAGTGCCGCAGCTGGAGGCCATGTCTAAAGCTCTCATTTCTTATTAGATTGTGCGGCCCAAGCAGCCAGCAAAACAAAGTAGTTCAATAATAAAGTAAATCGTGGTATGAAGGTAGTTATTTAAATAAACGAAATGGCTGCCACCCTAGGGATAGCAGCCATCCAAGCACTCACGTGCCAGGCGTCACTTCTTGTTACGACGCTGGTGGCGAGTCTTACGAAGCAGCTTGCGGTGCTTCTTCTTGGACATGCGCTTACGGCGCTTCTTAATAACAGATCCCATATGAGAACCTCACAGTCTTGCTAAGCGTGCCCAACGGCACCATGATCGGCTGCGGCCGGGCACACCGGCCACATACGTGACCAAATGAGTTTAACGCGTCTCAGGAGCCAAATGCAGCCGCGTCGCCGTGGCTCCAATCACCTAAGCCACTGGCCATGAACTCCTGGACAGCCGCCACGGGCACCCGGTAAGAACGTCCCACCCGCATTGCGGGGAGCTCACCCGAGTGCACCAGGCGATACACGGTCATCTTGGACACCCGCATCATGGAGGCTACTTCCGCCACAGTCATGAAGGCGGGAGTCTGAGGCTGTGCCATCGCGCTGATTCCTGTCCTTGGGTCGGGCCCGCATTGGCGGGATCGATGTAACTATACCGGTTTAAGCTGGCAAATACAGCCGTTTTGAATCTCGTTTTAACTACAGTGACGGCGCCTATCAGCCAAATTGGAAACCTCCACATAAATTAGGGCCAACTACCCAGATGCCAACTGGGATAAGGTAAGTAAAGAAAGATACGTGTGGGTACCTACCGGCAGACCTAGCAAGCTACCAAGCGCCCTGCCGCTAGCCCCCATGCTCCCTGCAAAACGTAAGGTGACCTTTTGTTTTCGCGTGCTGTGCGGGCGTTTACCGATATACGCACCTGGCTGGAGCGAGTTGGACGCCACTCCAGCGCCCGCCTAGCCACATGCCTATTCGCCGCAATTATCGTCATTATCACAGGCCTACTTGAGCTGCCTATCGCCACCGCCAGCGGCGAGCGTGCCCCCTTCGTTGACGCCCTATTCACTGCCACCAGCGCGGTTTGTGTAACCGGCCTAACCACTGTGGACACCGCCACCTACTGGTCTACTTTCGGCCAAGCCTGCATTATTTTGGCTACCGCCGTGGGCGGGCTGGGGGTTATGACTATCGCCTCGCTGCTGTCCCTGGCAGTTTCGCGCCACGTGGGCCTGTTCCAGCGAATGCTTACCGCCGATGAGCACCAGTCCCGTTTGGGCGACGTCGGCTCACTGCTGCGCGCGGTAATTATCGCCTCCCTGGCGGTTGAGGCCACCCTAGCTCTAGTGCTGTTCCCGCGCTTTTTAACGCTAGGCTACCCGCTACTTAAAAGCGCTTGGTACGCCTTCTTCATGGCCTTATCTATCTTCAATAATGCGGGCTTCGTGATTATGCCCGATGGCCTAGCACCCCACGCTAGCGACTGGTGGATGTGTTTACCTATCGCCGTAGGTACTTTTGTGGGGGCCATTGGTTTCCCAGTGATTTTGGATGTGCATCGTAACTGGCGTATGCCGCGCAAGCTGTCTTTGCACTCCAAAATGACCATTTCCACCTACGTAATTATTTCGGTAATTAGCGCCATCTCTATCACCGCTTTCGAGTGGACCAACCCCTTCACCTACGGCCAGCTAGACACCAGCGGCAAGGTTCTTTCCGCCATCGTCAACTCCGTAAACGCCCGCTCTAGCGGCCTAGCCACCATTCCCACCTCGCTGATGCGCGAAACCACCTGGTTGCTGCAAGACTTCCTAATGTTTATTGGGGGTGGCTCAGCCTCCACCGCCGGCGGCATTAAAGTCACCACCCTGGCTGTGCTGGTGCTGGCGATCGTGGCCGAAGCTCGCGGCGACAGCGACATTGAAGTGTTCGGTAGGCGCCTACCCACCTCCACTGTGCGCGTCTCGGTGGCCGTAGCCTTTGTGGGCGCCTCCATCGTGGTGGTAGCTACCCTAATGCTGCTGTGGCTAACCAACCTTTCCCTTGACACTGTCTTATTTGAAGTTATCAGCGCTTTCGCTACCGTGGGTCTCTCTACCGGCATCACCCCGCTACTGCCCATTGAAGCCAAGTATGTAATGGTAGTGCTTATGTTTGTGGGCCGCACCGGCACCATGACCGCCGCCAGTGCCCTGGCCATGCGGGATCGACGCCGCGTCATCCGCTTCCCTGAAGAGCGCCCCATGATCGGCTAGCGCCCCAAAACGACGACGCCGCCACCCCCTGCAGCGCCCAGCCGCTCTAGCCGCCCCGCGCCGTCGCCGCCACCCGCCCCGCGCCGTCGCCGCTAGCGCCGCCCAGACCAAACAAGACAAAATCACAGCAAGACTTAAACTAGAACCATGCCCCAGGTGAACCATCAAGACTCCACACTCGTAATCGGCCTTGGCCGCTTCGGCACCGCCGTCGCCGCCACCCTTGACCGTCTAGGGCGCGAAGTGTTGGCAGTTGAGCACAACCCCAACACCGTACGCCAATGGTCCGGACGCATCCCCCTAATTGAAGCCGACGCCACTGACATGGAAGCCCTAGAACAGCTAGGCGCCACCGAATTTGGCACCGCCGTAGTGGGGGTGGCCTCCTCCCTGGAAGCCTCCGTACTAATCACCTCCAACCTGGTAGAGCTAGGCATCGGCCAAATCTGGGCCAAAGCCATCAGCGCTACGCACGGGCGCATTTTGCACCGCATCGGCGCCAATCACGTGGTCTACCCCGAATACGACGCCGGCCAACGCGCCGCCCACCTAGTGTCCGGACGCATGTTGGACTACATCGAAATGGAAAAGAACGGCTTTTCCATTATCAAAATGCGCCCTCCGCACGAATTACACGGCTTCACTATCGGCCAGTCCAAGGTGCGCTCGCGCTATGGGGTAACCATCATTGGTTTGATGAGCCCAGGTGAGCATTTTGAGTACGCCACCCCACAAACCATGGTGGGCGCTGAGGATATTTTGGTGGTAGGTGGCGACGCTAACCTACTAGAGCACTTCGCTAACCGCCCCTGAGCAGGGATTTTCTAAGCGCTATCAAATAACAACAGCCTGTCCACGCCCGCGCAGGCAGTTGCACGCTCGTGCGCTGTTGCATTTACAAAGTGCCCACATTGCCGTCTTTTCCCCGTCTTTACAGCCCAGCGAGCAAAATTCTGAACTGTGATCCACAAATCACTAACTGCACAATGGGGTTTGGAGTTTGTATGAGCACGGTTGCAATTCTCGGGGCAGGCATTATGGCGTCGGCGCTGACCTTCCCGGTGACTGACAATGGGCACCAGGTGAATCTGGTAGGCACCCACCTAGACCGAGACATTATTGACTCAATTCAGCGCACCGGCATCCACCCGGAGCTGGGGCTGAAAATGCCTGAGAATGTAACCGCTTTCCAATTGGAAGAAGCTGAAACTGCCTTTGCTGACGCAGATGTGGCCATGAGCGGCGTTAACTCTTTCGGGGTTGACTGGGCCGGGGCGCATCTGGCCACGCTACTAAAGCCGGGCATGAAGGTTCTGTCCATCACCAAGGGTATGCAGGCCGCTGAGGACGGCACGCTGACCATGTTCCCTGATGTATTGCGCGCAGCCGTGGGTGAGCCTCTAGCCAGCCAAGTTACCTGGTCGGCAATCGTGGGCCCCTCGATTGCCGGTGAGCTGGCGGTAGGCCACGACACCTGCGTGGTGTTCTGCGGTGAAGACCAGGCCAGCCTGGATGAACTGCAGCAAATGTGGGCCACCGACTACTACCACATCTGGACTTCCACAGACTTCATTGGTCACGAGGTAGGCGCAGCCACCAAGAACATTTACGCTTTTGCCGCCGGTTTCGCTGATGGCCTGCTAGCCAAAGCTGGCAAGGAAAACGACCGCTACCGCATGTACAACTACGGGGCCGCCATCTTCGCCCAGGGACAAACTGAGCTCACCCAGTTCATTGAGCTGCTGGGCGGCGACGTAACCACCGCTAAGGGCCTAGGCGGCGTCGGCGACATGTTCGTCACCTCTATGGGTGGACGCAATGTGCGCGCCGGCAAGTTCGTGGGGCAGGGTATCCCCTTTTCTGAGGTGCGTGACACTCACATGAAGGGGGTAACCATGGAGGGTGTGGCCGCCATTCGGGTGATTGGTGGGGCTCTGGCGCCACTGACAGAGCGTGGGGTTATCAGCGAAGATGACTTCCCGCTGCTGCGTGCGCTACACGCCATCATTGTCGACGACGCCCCGCTAGAGATCCCCTGGGACAAGTTCTTTGGCGGTCGCCACTAAAGAGCGCGGGGGTCTACCGCATTTAACTAGTTAACTTTCGAAGGAGAAAAGTCAATGACTGATTTAGCGGCCCTCTTGGATGAGGCACTCAAAGACGCCACCGACACCAAGGCCGTAGCTTTCGGGCGCGGCGCCGTGCACCGCACCGGTGAAGTATTCGCCTCCACTTTCCCCGGCAAACGCGCCGTGGTGGTGGGCGATGACAACACCTTCAACGCAGTAGGTGCCACCACCGCCGCCGGCGAGCCGGTAGCAGCTGGCCCTGCCGTCGTCGACTCCCTAAAGCAAGCGGGCGTGGAGCTGGAAGAAAACATTATTTTCCCCGGCACCCCCACCCTCTACGGCGGCTACGATAATGTGGAAATTATCCGCGAAAAGCTACGCGGCCTAGACGCTATTGCCGTTGTAGTGGGCTCGGGCGTGCTCAACGACCTAACCAAGCTAGCCAGTGGCGAGCTGGGGCGCCCCTACATGGTGGTATGCACCGCTGCCTCCATGGACGGCTACGCCTCCTTTGGCGCCTCCATCTCTAAGGATGGCTTCAAGATCACCCGCAACTGCCCCGCCCCGGCCGCCGTCGTAGCAGACCTGGACATTATGGCTGCCGCCCCCAAGCGCCTAGTGGCCACCGGCGTGGGCGACCTGATCGAGAAAATCCCCGCCGGTGAGGACTGGATCATTGCCGACATGCTCGGTGTAGAAGCCATCAACCACCAGGTGTGGCCGCTAGTGCAGGGGCCACTGCGTGAAGCTATCAGCCAGCCCGCCCAGCTGCGTGCCGGCGACGCCGACGCCACCGCTGGCCTGGCCGCCGGACTGCTAATGAGTGGCCTAGCCATGCAGGCCGCCCAGTCCTCCCGCCCCGCCTCGGGCGCCGGACACCAGTTCTCGCACCTGTGGGAAATGGAAGGTCACGGCCTGGACTGGGAGCCCCCGCTGACCCACGGTTTCAAGGTGGGCCTGGGCACGGTAGCCATCTGCGCCCTGTACGACGTCGCCCTGCGTAAAGACATCAGCGACCTCGACGTCGAAGCCCGCATTGCCGCCTGGCCCACCCGTGAAGGTATGGAAGCCCACGTGCGTCAGTGGAACCAAAGCGCCCCCAGCGGCCTGCTTGAAGCCGCCGTGGTGCAGACCGACGCCAAGTATCTGACCCCCCAGCAGCTGCGTGAGCGCATCCACACCCTGCAAAAGCTGTGGCCACAAATCAAGGAAACCTCAGCCAAGCAGCTGCTTAGCGCTGAGGAAATCGCCGACGTGCTTAAGACTGTAGGCGGCATCTACCACCCGGCTCAGATTGGTATCAGCCTGGAAAAGATGCGCGAAACCTACACCCGCGCCCAGATGATCCGCACCCGCTACACCATTTTGGATGTGCTGTGGGAGTTGGGCATTTTGGATGAGTGCGTAGACGAGCTCTTTGCCCCTGGTGGGTACTGGGCTAGCGCACCTGTACCCACCGACCGCGTCAGCGGTGCTGAAAACTGAAAACGCAAGCCCCTAACACAAGGAAGTAACATGGAAGAGACTTACGTTCTAGGTATTGACTTTGGCACGCTATCTGGTCGTGCAGCGATTGTGCGCGTGGCTGACGGTTTAGAAAAGGCCGCTGCTGTCTACGAGTACCCCAACGCCGTCATGGATGATGTGCTGAGCGTGGCGGACGGCCAGAAGCTGCCTGCGGACTTTGCCCTGCAAAACCCCCGCGACTACATTGAGGTGCTAAAGCACGCTGTACCTGAGGCTATCGCCAAGTCCATGGTGGACCCGGCCCAGATCAAGGGTATTGGTATTGACTTCACCTCGGCCACGGTAATTGCCGCTAAGGAAGACGGCACCCCGCTGTGTGACTTGGCTAAGTTCAACAACAACCCGCACGCCTACGTCAAGCTGTGGAAGCACCACGGCGCCCAGGACCAGGCTGACCGCATTGTGGCCCTGGCTAAGGAACGCGGCGAGTCTTGGTTGGCCCGCTACGGTGGCATCCTGTCTGCAGAGATGCTGCTACCCAAGGTGCTGGAAACCTACGAGAAGGCCCCCGAGGTTTACGCAGACACTGACGTGTTTATGGACGCTTTGGACTGGATCGTGTGGCGTATGACCGGCAACCTGGTTTACTCCGCTGGCGACTCCGGTTACAAGCGGAACTTCCAGGACGGCGCCTACCCCTCCGAGGAGTTCTTGGAGCTGCTCTCGCCTGGTTTTGGCAAGGTATTTAGCGAAAAGATGCCCGGGCAGGTATTGGCGCTAGGTGCTGAGGCCGGTAAGCTTACCGCCCGCGCCGCCGCCTGGATGGGCTTGGAGCCTGGCATTAGCGTGGCCACCGGTAACATTGACGCCCACGTAACCGCTGCGGCTGTGCAGGCTGTGGAGCCGGGGCAGCTAACCGCTATTTTGGGTACTTCTGCTTGCTACATTGTCTCTGGGCCGCAGTTCCGTGAGGTTCCGGGTATGTTCGGGTGTGTCGACGGCGGCGTGGTGGATGGGCTGTGGGGCTTTGAGGCCGGCCAGTCCAGCATGGGTGACGTGTTTGCCTGGTACCTGGACAACGCCCTGCCCCACTCCTACGTGGTTGCCGCTGAAAAGGCCGGCATCAGCATCTTTGAGTTGCTGGCCGAAAAGGCCCGCGCCCAGGAGATTGGTGAGCACGGCCTGGTAGCTCTGGACTGGTTCAGCGGTAACCGCTCAATCCTGGTTGACTCTGAGCTTTCTGGCGCCATTTTGGGTATCACCATGACCACCAAGCCTGAGGACATTTACCGGGCTCTGGTGGAGGCCACCTACTTCGGGGCCCGCACTATTATCGAGTCTTTCACCAACGCCGGCGTCAAGATTGATGAGATTGTAGCTAGCGGTGGCCTGATCAAGGACCCGTTCTTCATGCAGACCCTGGCTGACATCACCTGTGTGCCGCTGAGCGTGGCCACCACCAAGCAGGGTGGGGCGCTAGGCGCTGCTGCTCACGGTGCGGTAGCTGCCGGCTTCTACCCCAGCATTAAGGAGGCCTCACTGGCCATGGGTGGCAAGGTTTCGGCCGCCTACGTGCCCAACTATGACCGCACCGCCCGCTACGACGAGCTCTTCAACGAGTACCGTCAGCTGCACGACTACTTCGGTCGCGGCGAAAACGAGGTTATGCACCGGCTCAAGGACATTCGTCGCCGCGCGGTTGAACGCAAGCGCGCCGCTGCTAAGAAGCCGCAGGAATGAAACTTGCAGATTTAAGCCAGTCCCAGCGCACTCAGGTAGAGCGCACCAGGCAGGTAGTAGCGCAGCTACACGCGCTACTACCTGCCTGGGAGCTGGTGGTTTGGACTGCCGGTAACGTATCTGAACGTGTGCCGGGCACAGACCTGTTTGTGATTAAGGCTTCCGGTGTGCCCTATGAGGGTATGGAGGCTGCCCACATGGTGGTGTGTGACCTGCAAGGACAGTTGCTTGACGACGACGATAGCGGGCTTGCTCCTTCCTCGGATACGGCAGCTCACGCCTACGTCTATCGGCACATGCCTGAAGTTGGCGGGGTGGTGCACACCCATTCCTCCTACGCCACAGCTTGGGCGTCAATTGGCGAACCTATCCCCTGCTGTCTAACCATGATGGCTGATGAGTTTGGTGGTGACATTCCACTGGGCCCGCTAGCGATTATCGGCGACGATTCGATCGGGCGCGGAATTGTTGAAACCTTACGCAACTGCCATTCACCGGCAGTGTTAATGGCCAACCACGGTCCCTTCACCGTAGGTAAGGATGGACGTAGCGCCGTAAAAGCTGCGGTAATGTGCGAAGAGGTAGCCCGCACCGCTTATCTAGCACGTACGCTAGGTGAAATTAAGCGGATACCTGATGACATGATCAAGCAGCTTAATGATCGCTATCAGAATGTCTACGGACAACATTAATGCATACATATAGTCAAAACGATGACTAGCGAGTATGTCTAGCTAGTGTGACTAGCGAGTCCACCTAGTTCATATGACCAACGAACACGGCTAGTTAGTCTGACTAGTGAACATGACTAGCGTTGGGGCCGCGTATACCGAACGGTATACGCGGCCCCACGTTTTATTTGGTGCTGCTTATTGCGCAGCTTTGGCTAACCAGTCTCGCCTGGCGTAGCCCCAGCAAACTTGGCGCAGCTTAATGCGCCACTCTGCCAGTTTTGGCTGGCGCAGCTTTGGTGGCGCGACTTGGTTTAGTTCTCGGCCCAGTAGGCGTGTAGAGCGCGAGCCAGGTAGGGGCCGTCCTCAACACCGCACATCTCACGGGCAGAGTGCATAGACAATAGCGCAATACCTACGTCAACAGTGGTGATGCCTAGACGCGAGGCAGTAATCGGACCAATGGTGGTACCGCAAGGCACGGAGTTGTTGGAAACGAAATCCTGCGTGGGCACACCCGCCGCCTTGCAAGCACGCTTCCAGATAGCCCCACCTACCGCGTCGGTAGCGTAGCGCTGGCGAGCATTAATCTTCAGCAGCGGCCCATGGTTGATAAGCGGACGCACCTGCGGATCATGCAGCTGGCCATAGTTGGGGTGAACGCTGTGTCCGGCGTCGGCGCTAATACAGCTAGAGCGAGCCAGCAGAGCCCGCTCGCCGTCGCCCACAAAGCCCATAACCGCAGCCAGACCATGCAAAACATCCTGCAGGAAGGGGCCGCCCGCACCTGAGCGGGTGCCACTACCTACCTCTTCGTGATCAAAGGCCACAAACACTGCAGCGTCAGTTTCTGTACCAGCCAGGTTTTCCAAAGCAACCAGGCCGGCGTGAACACTAGAGAGGTTGTCTAGGCGCGAGCTGGCCAGGAACTCCTGGTGCAAACCAAAGACGCTGGGGGGCTGCACCAAATAGGTGAACACATCGTGGAAAGCTAGCTGATCAGGGCTAATACCAGCCTGCTCACACAGGTAGTTTTCAATGTCGTGGCAACTTACCGCCTCGCCAGCCAGGGCGGTTAGCGGCAGCATGTGGGCCTGACGGTCTAGATGCAGGTTTTCATGCGCGCTGCGGTCCAGGTGGGGAGCCACCTGCGCGGTGCGAGCAATGGGGCCAGTACGCACCAGGTGGACGGCGCCGTCGTAGGTGGTCAGACGTCCCGCCAAACCAACTTCACGGTCTAGCCAGGAGTTTTCTAAGGCGCCACCATAAATTTCGGCGTTAATCATTTCCCAGCCTTCGCGCACAATCGCACCCTGGGGCTTGAGCTTGAGCGCCGGAGAGTCAGTGTGGGCACCCACAATCCTGAAGCCAGTGCGCTCGCTAGGGGCGCTAGGCAGGCACCAGGCCGCAATGGCGCCGTCGCGAATCACATATCCGCGAGCCGGAATGGAACTATCCCAAGCCACGGTCTCATCTACAGCCTTAAACCCGCGCTTTTCTAGGCGGGCGGCCACAGCCTGGGCGGCGTGGTAGCTGGTGGGAGAATCAACAACAAACTGACTGATTGCCTGCGTATAGTCAGGCACCTCAAATCCACTCATAGTTCAATTGTTGCACTTTGAGCCAAGCTACCCAAGAAAAACACCCAGGGCCGCACTCAGTGAGCGCGACCCTTGGGAACCGCCATTTAGATAAGGCGGCTAAAACCCTAGCGATAAACCTTAGTGGCCACCGGCCCTAACTACGCCAGAAAGCGGGATGTGGTTGAGGACAGGAGAGTTGTTGGCGTTAGTGATGGCGTTCTGGCTACCGATTTCCCTCATGGTAACCACTGCACCCATAACGATTGGGAGGGAGGTTAGCGGGGTGTTGTTGGAGTGTACATGCAGCACTGCACCGAAGTGGGCGTTAGTCTTGGCGCGCAGGTCATTCTTCTCATAGCGCCAGGTGCCCGAGAAAGTGGATACGTAAGGCGTCCAGTTGCCGATATCCGCACCCAGTTTGGCCTGGACTGCCTTAGCGTGATCACTAAAACGCGAATCAGCCAGCAAGCCAGCCAGAGTATTAGCCTCCGGCTTAGACCAGGAAGCAAAGTTCAGTGAGGTGGTAGGCCAGTTGATGCCATCGGTGTTGCCAGTAACCGGCTGCCAATCGATGTTGGAGTACTCCGCCGTGTTAATCCAGAACACCTGGTACAGACCAGTTAGGTTGGCCGGCGTACCAGCATTGGGGCTAGCCAGACCGGTGTCCTTGCTGGGGTAAGTGGAGCCGTCAACGTTAGGCCAACCAACCGGACTAAACTCTTCATTACCATCGGAGCCATTGTTATAGAACCCGAAGTAATAGGTCTGATCGGCAGTGATGCGCGCGTCACGTTCCTGTCGAGGGTCGTAGCCATTAGGGATGTTGGCTGGAGCGCCCTGGTTCCAGCTATAACCGGAATAGACCGGGTTTAGCTGAGAGGTATTGACGGCTGCGGCGCTAGCGCACACCGCAATTGCTGGGGCAGCCCATACTGCTCCACGCAGCACCTGCCGACGTTCTACACCGCTAGGCATGTCTGTCTCCTATTTTTGACATAGATATAGTTCTGCTTAAGGGAGACCGACAACGGAGTCACACCGGTTTTAGGGGTGGGGGAGATATGACTTCCGTGGTACGGCTGGGAGGGGGTACCACTAGTTTAGACTGGAGTCTAAGCAGGTGAGCACCATTGCTACGGGAATTTATCCCAAATCTACATGCCGGGCAATTAGTCCCTACTTACTTGGCTATGTGACGAGCTGGGCAAAAAGTGGAGTTTAATAAAGGTACTTAATGCATTTTGTTGCAAATCTGAGACCTTTCAGGGGCCAATCTAGACGGTCTCACAATCACAAAAGACTTAGATCACATAGCATTCAAGTAGTTGAACAGGTAAAGTTTTGTTCCGGTCCCCTGGATGTAATCTCTACATATCTTCCCCTACCCATTTGAAGGATTTCTCTAATAATGACTGAAATCAAGCGTCGTACCCTTGTTAAGGGCTCTGCCTGGGCCGCTCCGGCTGTTCTAGTGGCTGAGGCTGCCGCTCAGGCCGCTACCTCCCCTAATGACATCATCCCCGTGGCCCAGATGTACATGAAGATGCGCGGCACCCCCGCCAACATCAACGCTGCGGGTGTGGCTGCCGGCCGTAAGGGCCTAACCTGTGAGGAAATCGGTGGTTGGCCTTACGCCGTTAACGGCAAAATCAACTGGAACAACACCCTGGGTGGTGGCCGGGCTACTAACGACCCCAAGATTTCCCGCGTTGGTACTGCTTATCTGAAGAGGCAGGGTGTCAAGTTCTACTTCGGCGCCAAGTCTGACGCCGGCGAGAACGGTCTGGACATCACCGTTGCCCCCGGTGGCGCTGAGCTGGACCCCAGCCGCATCGTTAGCACCAAGGTTATGTTCCTGCTGCCGAAGGCTGCTTACGGTGACACTCCGACCTTCACCAACATCTCCTCCAGCAACGAGGGTGGCTACCCCTGGGACTCTTGGGCCACCAACGGTTCCTGGACTCCGCTGACCCAGAAGGCCATGACCGACCTGCGTAACAGCCCCGACACCGCTTCGGTACTCAAGAAGGTTGACGCTGGTGACTTCACCACCCTGACTACCTTGAACGGCACCGTTGAGAACACCCTAAACACCAAGTGGAACGCTTGGGTTGGTGAGTACCACGGTACCTGGACCAAGTCCCCTGACGGCCTGAAGCTGACTGCTGACAGCCCCTTCGCCATGGCCCTGACCCTGAACCAGACCGGTCTGTCTGAGACCCTGACCCGTCTGATCTTCATGCCGGTCTTCGTGATTACTTACCGTATGCCCAACGGCAAGCTGGTTTACTTGCACCGTTCCAGCGTACGTAACATGTACTGGCAGCTGACCGTGACCGGTAACCCCGGCCTGGATGACAGCCTGCCGGCCGAGGACGGCAAGCGCTGCCTGCCTAGCGCTCACCAAGACCACATTTAATGCCCAGGCCGGCTAAGGCGGGCAAATTTTAAGGGGGCGTATCAGTTTTAACTGGTACGCCCCCTTTTGCTGCCTACAAATACAGGCACACAAATACAGGCATACAAATACAGGCAAAATCATCCCTTCCCTATAATTTTTCCATGGGGTTTTATAGGGAACGGACGACTTCCCAGTAACGGACGGTTTTATAAGTAACCGCACCCTAGTAACTGCACCTGGACACCACACCCCGACAGTCGCATCCTGGCAACCTCATCCTGGCAACCGTGGTGGTGGCCGTGACCTAGTGGCCGCGCCCCAGCAGACGCCAGTCTTGCCAGCCCTGCTTGGCAGCCACGCAGGCCACCATCACCTAGCGCAGCTACCAGCGATCCGCGTCTTAATGCAGTTCCAGCGCAACTATCTGGGCGCCCTTAACGACGACGTCGCCGCCCACCCCAGCTGCAACGTCACCTTCCGGCGTCGTTCCTAACTGCACCGAAGCAGGCCGGTGACGCAGGTGTACCACCACCGCCTGCCCTGGACGCAACCAAGGATCACTATCAGGAAGTTTGGTGGCCAATTCAGGGCCCATATATTCACGTAGAGTCTCAAAAAGCAGCGGCAAGCAGGGGCGATGCACACACAGCGCCAGCGGATAGCCAGGCTCCGGCCACCCCACAGGCTCACGCACCAGCAGGGCCCCAGACTCGGGCTCAGGCTCCGGCCACCCCACAGGCTCACGCCCAGCCCAAGCCTCAGGCTCACGCACCAGCGAACCACCAGAGCCGCGTTCCAGCAGATCCCGGAAACTAGCCTGCATCAGCTCAGGCGCCGTCAACGCACTAACCTCGGTGAATGCCTCATCACTGCGCAAATCCAGGCCACAGCCATGCGCGTAGGGCGCCAGGGTGTCAACACAGCGCCTCCAGGGCGAAGAAACCAGCTGCCCCACCCCATAGGCGCTAAGCAGAGCCGCCACGTCCCGGGCTTGGGCCTGCCCCCGACCCATCACCAAAGGCCGGGTAAGCTCACTATTAATCCCATAACCCCAGGTGGCGCGGCTAACCGCTTTGGCATGACGCACCAGCACCAGGCTACGCACCTGCAGCTGTCCGCTCTCATACCAGTCCACCAGGCGCGCCAGCAGGCGCTTGTCGTCAGCGTGGGTGAGTTTACGTGCGGCCTTTTTCACCTTCCACCAACGCACTTTGTCGATTTCACGCTTGGACGCGGGTTTTACCGCAGCTCGCAGCCCCTTCCCTGGGCCAGCCTCAGGTAAAACCTGGGCCGCCCAGTACAGGGTGCGTTTTTTGCGTCCGCTTACTAGACGACGGCGGGCCTTGCCCAGGTAACGCCCCAGCACAATCTGACGGCCGGTTTCCTCAGCTACTTCTCGGATGGCGGTGAGCACCATGGACTCACCGGGTTCAGCTTTGCCCTTGGGGAAAGACCAGTCGTCATAGCGCGGGCGGTGCACTACCAGCACTTGCAACTTATCGTTTTTAAGGCGCCACACCAGCGCGCCGGCGGCTAGCACCGGCGGGCGGCGTGAGGCTTTGATCCGCAAGTTTTTCTTGCGGCGCTTGGCCTGGCGCTTGGCCTGGCGCTTGTCTTGCTGCCCGACTTGCCGCTTGTCTGCTTCTGCCGGCTTGCCGCGTTTGCTTTGCTCACGCGGCTTACTTAGCTTGCTGCGCGCACCAGCCTTAGCTGCAAGACTCATTTAACCCGGGCCCGGGCCTGAGACATCAGCACGTTTTGCACGTCCTCAAGCTCCTGTCCGTCGTCGTCATGAGTGCGCCGCTGCCAGGTGCCGTCGGGAAGTAGATGCCAGGCGCTGATGCGGCCGGAGGTTTCCAGGTCAATCAGCCAATGCAGGCGCTCCACCAGATCCGGCTGGGTGATCTTAACCAGGGCCTCCACGCGGCGGTCCAGGTTACGGTGCATCAGGTCAGCGCTACCAATGAAAATCTCGGGATCGCCGTCGTTAGCAAAGGCGTAGATGCGCGAGTGCTCCAAGTAGCGGCCCAGGATTGAGGTGACGTGAATGTTTTCGCTTAAGCCTTCAACTCCGCAGCGGATCCCACAAATACCGCGAACCACCAGGTCAACGCGCACACCTGCACGCGAGGCGCGGTAGAGAGCGTCAATAATGCGCTCATCAACAATGGAGTTGACCTTGATCTTGATCCAAGCTTCACGCCCAGCCAAGTGGTTGTCGATTTCGCGCTTGATACGTTCCAGCAATCCGTTGCGCAGGCCGCGCGGAGCTACCAGCAGGCGGCGGAAGCGGGCACGCGGAGCATAACCTGAAAGCTGGTTAAACAGCGTGGTCAGGTCTTGGGCGACGTCGCGGTCGCAGGTCAGCAGGCCCAGGTCCTCATAGCCACGAGCGGTCTTGGGGTGGTAGTTGCCTGTACCCACGTGGCAGTAGCGGCGCAGGCCATCAGTTTCCTGTCGCACCACTAGTGACAGCTTGCAGTGGGTTTTAAGTCCGATCATGCCGTAAACCACGTGTACACCGGCCCGCTCAAGCTTGCGTGCCCACACAATATTGGCTTCTTCATCAAAGCGAGCCTTGATTTCCACAATAGCCACTACCTGTTTGCCCAGCTCAGCGGCTTCAATCAGGGCGTCAACAATGGGCGAGTCGCCACTGGTGCGGTACAGGGTCTGCTTGATGGCCAGTACCTTGGGGTCGTGGGCGGCCTGGGAGATGAACTCCTGGACGCTGGTTGAGAAGGCGTCGTAGGGGTGGTGCAGCAAAATGTTGTGCTCACGGATGGCCGCGAAAATGCTGCGAGGCCGCGCCGATTCGCGCGGGTTGATCCCGGCCGGGGTGACTGGCACGTAACGCTTGTATTTAAACTCAGGAATGTCCAGGTCGTGAATTTCTGACAAGTCAGACAAGTTCAGCGGCGCGGGCGAGACAAACACGTCTTCTTGCGTGATGTTTAGCTTGCGTACCAGGTAGGTGCGCACAAAGTCGCTGATGGAGTCTTCTACCTCCAGACGCACTACCCGCCCAAAGCGGCGTCGTCCCAGCTCTTTTTCCATGGCGGTGAGCAGGTTTTCGGCGTCGTCCTCTTCAACTTCGAGGTTTTCGTTGCGGGTGACGCGGAAGACGTGGTGCTCCACGATTTCCATGCCCGGGAAGAGATGGTCCAGGTGGTAGGCCACGACTTCCTCAAGTGGGATGAGCGCCAGGTTGCGCGGTTTAGCGTTGGTTAGCTCGCGCCCGGGCACCTGCACGAATCGTGGCAGGGAGTCGGGCAGTTTGATGCGGGCGAAGTGGTTTTTGCCGCTGCGTGGGTTGCGCAGCATAACCGCCAGGTTCAGTGACAGACCGGAAATGTAGGGGAAGGGGTGCGAGGGGTCTACTGCTAGCGGGGTCAGCACCGGATAGACCCGGTAGCGGAAGTAGCGGGTGAGCTTGTCGCGTTCTTCCTGGCTCAGCGATTTCCAGTCGGTGATTTCGATGCCCGCCTGGGCCATGGCCGGGCGTACGTCGTTTTGGAATAGCTCGGCTTGGGCGGCGGTGAGTTTTTTGGCGCGCAGGGTGATCAGCTCTAGCACCTGCTTAGCGTCCAGCCCGGAGGCGCGTACGGGAGTGATTCCGGCGGCGATGCGTCGCTTTAGCCCGGCCACGCGCACCATATAGAACTCGTCCAGGTTGGAGGAGAAGATGGAGAGGAACCAGGCGCGAGTGAGTACTGGCAGGCTGCGGTCTTGGGCCTGTTCCAGCACGCGCTTGTTGAAGTCCATCCAGGTTAGTTCCCGGTCAACGAAGCGCTCGGGGAATTTGTCTAGCGCGGGCAGTTTTTCTTGCAGGCGGTCGATGTCCGCCCAGTACTCCTTACTTGAGGGGTCTACTACCTCTACAGCTTCTGCTGGCTTGACGCCGTCTAGTTGCGTGCTGCCTGCGGTTTGAGTGCCGACGACGGCGCCCGGCTTGGCATCTTTTGTCTCACCGGCACGCTTGACTGTGTCAGCTTTAGCGTCATTGGCGGCGGTTTTACCGCTCGCCTTTACACTGTCTACCTTGGCGCCTTTAGCGCCAGTAGCACCCTTGGTTCCAGTAGTACTGGCGCCAGCGGCGGCGTCGACTTTAGCTCCCGCGCCAGCGCCGTCGGCTTTACCCCCAGCGCCACCAGCAGCACTAGCGCTACCAGCTTTAGCCGAACCAGCCGCGTCAGCCGCCTTTGCGCCAGCGGAGGTCTTGGTTGCCTTGCCGCGCTTTGAGTTCTTAGTGTTTTTAGCTGGCGGCGCATCTGCCCCAGCGCTAGCCTTAACGCTTTCTTCGGCGCCAGTCTCGCCAGCTTCAAGCACTTCGATAGCAGCCTCAACACCGCTAGCGTCAGTGTCGGAGCTCGCCTCCTCCTCGAAGTCCTCGTCTGCATAGGCGGGTCCGGCATCATCCTCGAAATCTCGGGGGTCTGCGGTTTCAATAACGGCGGCTATGGCTGCGTCGGTGCGCTTGGCTTCTTCGACGTCGACATCCTGTGCAGCGTGATCTTGCATACTCGTATTCTGTCAGTGATAGAGGTTAATCTTTTCAGCAATATTGTACTGATATTTGGGTGTTAATGCCCCTGGGGATTAATCCAGTTTCCCGACGGCGGCTTTGCTGGCTGCTTCATGTAGCTCGGCGGCGGTGGTGGCCAGGGCGCGAGCGCGGGCGGTAACCACGTCGTAAAGCGGGTCGTTTTCGTCAGTGATCCAGCTGTCTTGCTCACTAGCGCGGCTGAGGCGTTCTAGCAGGGCGGCGCTGGCTAGTAGCGTGGGGTACAGCTGGGATCGGCGCGACGGCGTCCGTTGACTGTCGGCAGACCCACCACCTAGCAGCAGCTCGTTTAGTTGGGCTTGCACCTGGGCCACACTGTCTACCCGCTGCCCCTGGGATAAAGCGGTCTCAAAGCGGGCCTGAGCAGCAGCGTCGTCGTCGTTAATAGTTACTGCTGTGGCGTAACGTGACTCTACCAGGGCCGGGTCGCGCTCAATCCATTCGCGTAGCAGTAGCAGGCGCCAAAGCGCGCCAGGTAAGGTGCCCGCAGGGCTGGTGGCCCACAGCTCGCCAATCACATCTACGCCATGGGAGGCCACAACTTTTCGCAGTCCAGCGGCACTTAGCGTGGTGTCAGTGTCCGCCCCAAGGTAGCCACCAATGAGTAGCTGGGCGCTTTGGTGAGCCAGAGCGGAGGTAGCGGCGGTGTCTTCAGCGCCGGTGTAACGCTCAGCTTCGGCGGGTTCCATGAGGACGGGGCGATGGAATTGGCGGGTCATGCGTGCCTCCTTTTAGACGTAGGCTAACAAGTCCGCTATGATAGGGGCTGTCAGTTCGCTGCGGGCCACTTCAAAAGCCCGTCGAGCGTTGCTCGCATCCGCAAGATGCTAGCCGTGCAGCAGTGAGCAGGCCTGCCCCCTTAGCTCAGTTGGTTAGAGCTACGGACTTTTAATCCGCAGGTCGAGGGTTCGAGTCCCTCAGGGGGTACTTTCCTAGCGGTGCACCCTCACCAAGATTTGGTGAGGGTTTTGCTTTATTTCTACAGAACTCATTATTTCCACAAACTCAGTAATTATAAATAGAATATATCAAAGCTGATTTATGTCATAAAATACAAAACAATAGTTTGAAAATACATACTAGACATAACACGTTAAAATTTAGTTTAACTTGCTATACTTTTATTGAATTCGCTAATATCGACAAGGTTTCACCAATGTAGGGAACTTGTCACGATAGGCGGACTAATGAAGTTCAGAAGGCTGATCATAGGCGTTATTGCTCTCTTACTCGCAGTAGGAGCCTGTAAACCTCCAACCGTCCCCTCCACAGTAGGACAGCCGCTACCTGCAGCTATTCAGATTCTAGAAAAAGCAAGGTTCAAAAAGATAACGGTTGTAGACACGCACGGTGCCACGATTGCCAAGTCAAAATACAACGATGGCTATTTGGTATCAGCCCAAGATCCAGCTGGTACTAAGGGATACCCCAGCAGCACAAAAATTAAATTAACGGTTTCAGAAACTAAACCAACCCCCACCCCCACTCCTACCGCAACACCGACTCGCACCCCGACTCCCACTCCCGAATCTGAAGCTGCACCCGCTCCCGCACCGGCACCAGAATCTGAATCTCAATCGGAAGAAAACAGTGAGGAAGCCGAAGCGCCCGCCGACGAGTCCAGCTCTGTCTACTGCAGCAACTGCACTGAAGCTTGGAATGCTGGAGCTGCCCCTATTTACCGTGGCGAGCCCGGTTACCGAATTGATTTAGACCGCGATAAGGACGGCATTGCTTGCGAAAAGCGCCCCTCGCGTCGTCACTAGCTGGTAACTAGCTAACTGGTCACTATTCGCCAGCAGCCTATGAAAGGCTAGAGATTTTAGAGGCTCATGAGGCATAATGGAGGCAGCCAGCCCCCGCGAGGGGACTGACTGCCTCGGGCCACTGTCCTTTAGTTCTTTAGCAGTGGCGTGAGGGCTACAATCAAAGCCGCTAGGGCCTGGATGAGAGCAGCGACAGTTGCGGTGTCAACACTCTTCTTCCGGGCCTTTCGCTTGCCTTGACCAGTCTTGGACTTGCCAGACAATGAGCCCACCTCCTCTCAAACCCCCAATCGCTTCCCAGCCATAAGCCACTAGAAGATGTACCGGGAACGTTGGCCGCTTAAAAGAGGGCAAAATAAGCCTAGCAAGACCCCCGGCAAGTGGCGGTTCAAAATTAGAGCAGCGTTTTAAGCTCACAGCCCAGAAAAAAGGCTGGAGGCAGTAAATAAGCGTGAGGCATAATAGAGGCAGCCAATCCCCTATTTAAAGAGGACTGACTGCCTCAGCCACTGCTACTTAAGAGCGATGAGCAGTGACGCGAGGGCTCCAATCAAAGCCGCTAGGGCCTGGATGAGAGCAGTGACATTCGCGGTGTCAATGTTCTCCTTCCGGGCCTTTTGCTTGCCTTGACTAGTCCTGGACTTGCCGGACATAAGCCCACCTCCCTTCTGACCCCAATCACTTGCCAGCCATAAGCCGCTAAAAGAGGTGAGCCGGTAGTGTTGGCCGCTTCAAAGAGGGGCAAGCTAAGCCTAGCTCAAGGTTGCGTTCGGTTCGAACAAATGTTGCTACCAAAATCAGCATGTTGCGACGGCGCAAATCTAGCAACCACTAGGGCTACCCACTGTTTGGTGACACTTACTCTTTATAGACAGCAACCACTTTCATAATAACTACCACTATCTGTGTAACAATAAAGCCTAGCAGCGGAAAATTAATCAATGCACCTATATATCTCGTAGGATCTACAGAAGCCCCACCATCCCCATAAATTCCAAAAAACGAGGTTATATACGCCATAGCCACCCAGGGACTAACTAATATTAGAACCCCAAGAGCATCAACACACCTTATCCAAAAAGCTAAACTGTTCTGTTTCTTATCGGCCATTTGCCGCACCTCCTTTAGTGCACCGCCAGTATTGCATCAGCGCATACAGCACATACTGCGAGTTGACACAGCTAACGCAACGTCGCTCTAGCTACTATTAAACCCCCCGCCAAGACCACAAAACCTATAGGGACGTACAAAAATAAAATTGCGACACAAAACCAGCTAAAGCTGTCAACATCATCGACATGAGCCCCTGGAACAGCAGCAAGACCGCTAGCAACAAATAGGCTCATTGCTAAAACAAATCCAACCAGCGCGCTACGCAGCGCAACTATATGTAAAATCTGTCGCTTTCGTTTACGAGCAATCTTATCCTGCCAGCTAAGCTCACTTTCAGAAGAGAGCCCTATTTCCTGTGATAACACAACTGGAGGCGCTGGTCGTAGCTTAACCGTAGGCACTTGTCCGCTTACATGCTGCGACCTAGCTAGCTTTTCGTTAAACGCCTTTTCTGACTGACTCTCACACATTTATTAGACCTCTTCAATACCAGTACATACTCGAAACTAGATCACTCTTTAACTCTGGCAGCCAGATACATCATAGCTACCGAAATACCAGATACAACAACCCCTATTGGTACAAAATTTATGAATGCCACAATAGGCATCCAAGCTAAGCCATCTCCACTATCACCATGATCTCCCGGCACGCCCGCAATAATATAGGCTGAAATAAATGGACTGAAGATCAGAGCTACTGCCGGAATAGCAAAACAAAGCGCCAACATATAGAAAATCAGCCGCTTACGCTTACCCTTAGCAGAAAGCACCTTTTTTGGCGGCGGCACAAAGGGCATTGGTTGCAGCGAAACCTGCGGCACTTGTCCGCTTATCTGCTGCGACCTAGCCAGCTTTTCCCTTAAGGCCTCCCCAGGCTGCTTATCAGGTATTTCCTGTTCCATCAGCTACCACTCCGTCCGCTCAAGGCACTCGCAAGTGATTGGTTACATTTGATTGCAACTGCCGCCAGGGCACCCTGCTTTGGGTGCCCTGGCGGCTAGTCTATCGCGCAAAGCTCATTCCACTTGGCGCATTAGCGCCGAGAGTAGCTCAGTGTGTGCCTGTGGCCAGCCCACCAGCACGCTACCGGGGTAGCGCACATCCAAAGGCGTGCCGTCCAGGCGAGTAAATTTCACGCCGCTTTCTACACAGATCAGGTACGCCGCTGCGATATCCCAGGGAGATACCCACATGTGTACAAAGGCGCCAGCCCTACCGGCAGCCACCTCCACGCATTCAAGCGCCGCCGAGCCGTAGCGGCGGTGTCCGCGTGATTCCACCAGGCAGCGCGTCAATCGCGGCAAAGCCACGATTTCCTTAATGTCGGTGATGATCACAACCTCACGCCGCCCACGCGTCTCATTGACCCGCGCCAGTGGCTGCCCATCACAGTAAGCCCCCTGCCCAGCGATAGCCGTATAGGTGAGCCCAGCGACGACGTCGACCACTACCCCCAGCACTGGGCGCCCATCCTCGCACAGGGCCAAAGAAATGGCGTAGTCGCGGTGAGTGGTTACGTAGTTCATGGTGCCATCAATGGGGTCAAGCACCCACACCCGCCCCGCAAATGAGCTGACAGAGTGGCCTTCCTCCCCCAGTAGCGGGTAGCCCGTGGCCGCCACCAGCTCCTCACTGATGTAGGCCTCAATGCGCTTATCCACCGCCGTAACCAGGTCATTGCGGTTAGATTTGGTTTCAACATCCAGCTCAAAACCGGGATCTAGGACAGTCTGGCGCACCCCAGCCAGCAAGTCGCAGACTAGCTCCAGCAAATCCTCTAAAGCCAGGTCCTTAGCCTCGCCAGCCTTGCTCAGCGCAGCTTTAGCCTCGCCTGACTCATCCACTTTGGCTTCAGTCTCCTTATCAGCCGCCATTTCTAGCCTTCTTTCTCGCCTTGGGTGTCTTTATTACCGGCTTTTGCCGTCAGCGCCGGAAAAAGCCCGGTCGGCACGGATCATGCGCTCCTCAAACAGCGCCACCAGCAGCAGGCAGGCCAAACCAACCGCCGCTGAAATAATCAGTACCGTGAAGGTAGAGCCCCAACCGTGCAGGTTGTAGCCCAAAATGTTAATTCCATCCTTCTCAGGGTCAGCGATATAGCCCAGCATCACCTTGGCCATAGAGTCACCAAAGATGTAACCAAAAGCGCGCGGCACAGCGTTAACCACCACCGTGGCAGTCTTAGGCGCAAAGCCAATCACGCAAATACCAATCAGAGTTACCGGCCCAAAGATCAAGAAACCGATAAAGAACAAAGACACGTAGACCGCCGTCGGCGTAGTGGCCTGGGAGTAGGTGAGAATCGGGATAATCACCAGGCCCAAACCAATGGCGGCAGTAAGCGCGCGCCTACCACCCAAACGGTCAGAGAAGTAACCCCACAGTAGCGAGCCAGCCAAACCGCCCAGCTCCAGGCCAACCGTAGAGTTAACCGCCCACTGCTTGCTAAAGTGCAGCGCCTCAGAGGTGTAAAGCACGTTCCAGTTATCAATACCGATACGCACCGAGTAAGCCGCCACGTTCGCAATGCACAGGAACCAGATGGCCGGGTTTTTAACCACGTAATTCCACACGATCGCACCCTTAGACATGGAGGTGGTGACAGTGTCTACCTTGGATTCAGGCTCACCAAAAATAGCTTCAGGCTTGTCCCAACCAAGCTCGCCGGGCTCATCTTTACCAAACCACATGCCCCACAAACCAATGGGGATACAGATCAGTGCGGGCACAATAAACATGCCGGCCACACCGCCACCAAAGAAGGTGTTGGCACCCCACAGGGCCAGCGCACCGGCGATCATGGCACCAATGTTGTGCGAGGCGTTCCACCAGCCGATAAAGCGCCCACGGTATTTACGTGGAGTCCACCGGTTCATGGTGGAGTTACAGCAAGGCCCACCCGGCGCCTGCGCTAAACCGTTTAGGCTCCACAGCAGCACCATGATGCCCATCGGGTGGTTCACGCTCAGCAGCACCCCACCTACCAGCACGCTCACCACGCCGGCACTGACCAGCAGGAAGCCCAGGATGCGTTTAGTGTTTCGTCCATCGCACAGGAAGCCCAGGATCAGGCCGCCAAAGCCGTAGGTGAGCGAGAATGCGAAACCGATCGTGCCCAGCTCGGCAGTGCTCAGCCCGGCTTGCTCTTTCAGCAGCGGCTGGGCGGCCTTGAAGTTAGTACGCAGCAGGTAGAAACCGCCGTAAACCACAATGAGCACGGCGTAAGTCTTTAAAAATTCCCCTAGCCAAGCTTTCTTTTGCTGCTCCAAAGTTAGCTGGGTAGTTCCGGTGCGCAGCTCAAAAAATCGCGTCAGTGCGCCCATACGTAAACCTCCTTGCTTACAAGTTGCCACAGGCCACGGCGCCTGCAGCGGAAGTTTCTCCACTATAGCGCAGCAAGGTTAACTTAGGTCACATTTGTTCTACTTATTTAGTTCCGACGCCGCCGCCTGCACATCCGTTAAGTTGCTCTTGCGCTGCGGCCGGCCCCAATGGCGACGACGCCGCCCACTCAGGCCTGCGGGCGCAGCTGCACCATCAATGATTCCAGGGCCAGCAGCGGCGAAACATAGGTTTTTAGGCGGGCGCGGCACTGCTCTACAGCAGCCACCCTAGCCAGTGTCTGCTCAGCCGTAGAGCCGGCTGCCACCTGGCCAATTTCTTGCTCTAAGTCAAGGTTGACACTGTCTAACTGACTGCCCAGTTGACGTGAAAGCACGTCGCGATAGAAAGACAGCAGATCCACCATGGCCCGGTCTAACACGTCAGTTACCGCGCGCTTAGCGCGACGTTTCTGGTTGTCTTCCAGGGCTTTGATCTGGCCGCGCATAGCCGGAGGAATACGACTCTCCCCCTCTAAGCCAAGGGTACGGATCAGGGCCGCTTTTTCTTGGGCGTCGCGGGCTGTGGAGGCAGCTTCAGCTTCTTTTTCGGCCTGTTCTAGCAGGTCAGCTGCCGCAAAAACAGCGTCACCCACGCTGCGCAGCGAGATCGGCGCGGACATAAGCGCGCGCCGCCGCTCCCAGGCCCCCTCATCTTTGGCCAGGTGGCGGGCCAAACCGATATGGGACTGGCTGGCCCGGGCGGCCCGCAAAGCCAGCTGAGGCTCGGCGCCGTCGCGCTTAACTAAAAGATCAGCCACCGCCTGCGCGCTGGGCACACACAGCCGCACCAGGCGGCAGCGCGAGCGAATGGTGGGTAAAACGTCCTCGCTGGAGGGTGTGCACAGCAGCCACACCGTATAGGGCGGCGGCTCCTCAATGCTTTTAAGCAGCACGTTTGTGGTGCGCTCATCCATGCGGTCGGCGTCTTCAACCAAGATCACCCGCCAGCGCCCCTGCCAGGGCATTCGCCCGGCCTGCTCAATCAGGCTTTTAACCTCGTCGATGGTGATAATCATGCGGTCGGTGGCTAGACGCACCACATCGGGGTGAGTGCCGGCCAGGGTTTGGCGGCAGCCCTCACACTGGCCGCAGCCAGGCTCAGCGCCAGTACATTCAAGGGCGGCAGCAAAGGCTAGTGCGGCGGTGGATCTACCTGATCCGGGCGGGCCGGTAACTAGCCAGGCGTGAGACATGGCGGCTGTGGGCACTTGTGGGCGCGCTCCCGTGGCGGCGGCCTGGAATGTGGCCACCACCTGCGCTTGCCCAACCAGCTCGTCCCATACGCTCATGCGTCAATAATTCCGCGTTCTTTCAGCAATTCGCTAACCAACGCGCGCACCTGGGCAGCTATCTGCTCAATTTCGACGCTGGCATCAATGATTTTTATGCGTTCTGGTTCTTGCTCGGCCAGGCGATGGAACTGTTCGCGCAGGCGATACTGAAATTGCAGGCCTTCAGCTTCAATCGCGTCGCTCTTGCCACTACGGGTGTGTACGCGCTTGGTGGCAAGCTGCGGATCCGCGTCTAGCAGCATAGTCAGGTCTGGCAGCAGGTTGTCAGTGGCCCACATGGACAGGTCACGTACATCCTTGGCTCCCAGGCACCTGGCGGCGCCCTGATAGGCCACGGATGAGTCAATGTAACGGTCCGTTACCACCACCTGACCAGCCGCTAAAGCCGGGTTTATCAGCTCATTTACGTGCTGGGCGCGGTCGGCTGCGAACAGTAGTGCCTCAGCTTTAGCGGTTATTTGCGTCCGCTGTGCATTTTCCGACGCCGTCCCCAGCAGCAGGGAGCGCAGCTGGGCGCCCAGGGCGGTGGCGCCAGGCTCACGGGTGCGACGCACGCTTAACCCCTGGTCTTCAAGCCAGTTGGTAAGCAGCTCTACCTGGGTGGTTTTGCCAACCCCGTCGCCACCTTCGAAGCTGATAAAAACTCCGCGCCCCATTTAGGCCTCGCTAGCCTCGGAGGCCTTAGCCGTCGAGGTTTTGCTGCCAGCGGCCTTGGTGGTCTTGGTGCCCGCAGCCTTCTTAGCGGCAGTCGACTTTGTGGCAGTCTTCTTCTCGGCGGCCTTGGTGGTCTTGGCGGCGCTGGCCTTGGTGGCGGCCTTGGCAGTGGTCTTCTTAGTGGTGGCCTTTTTAGCTGCGGTCTTAGTTGCCGCCTTTTTGGTGGTGGTCTTCTTGGCGGCAGTCTTCTTAGCCGGTCCCTTGGCGCGCTTTTCAGCCAAACGCTCATAGGCCAGCTCCGGGGTAACGGTGGCTGGGTCGTCGTCGCGACGCAGGGTCACATTGGTTTTACCGTCAGTGAAGTAGGGGCCAAAACGCCCGTCCTTAATAACCACCGGTAGCCCAGAATTGGGGTCAGTGCCCAGTTCACGCAGCGGGCCCTTGGGCGCAGCCGCGCCACGCCTACGCTTGGGCTGGCTAAACAGCTCCAGCGCCTGCTCTAGGCTCACCGTGAACAGCTCCGCCTCGGTTTCTAGCGAACGAGACTCCTTGCCCTTGGTTAGGTAGGGGCCGTAGCGACCGTTTTGGGCGGTGATTTCTACGCCTTCAGCATCCGTGCCCACCACGCGCGGCAAGCTCAGTAGCTTAAGGGCGTCGTCGAGAGTGACACTGGACAGGCTCATGTCTTTAAACAGACTGGCGGTGCGGGGCTTAGCCTTAGCTGCCTTACGGGTACGCTTTTTACCCTCAGTTTCTGGCTCCAGTTCCGGCTCTGGCAAAACCTCGGAAACGTAAGGCCCAAAACGCCCGCTCTTAGCCACAATCATGTGCCCAGTTTCGGGGTCAACACCCAGCTCACGGCCATCTTCAGCGGCTACCGCAAACAGCTCGTGGGCCTTAGCCACGCTGAGCTCGTCAGGGGCCAGGTCTGCGGGCACATTAGCCCGCTTACCTTCAGCATCCTCCAGGTAGGGGCCGTAGCGTCCTACACGCAGGGTGATACCGTCACCAATTTCCATGGAGTTAACCGCGCGGGCATCAATTTCACCCAGGTTATCCACCAAAGTTTTTAGGCCCGCGCCGTGAATATTGGCTTGCGGGTCAGCGGCTATATCGCCGTTGTAGAAGCGACGCAGCCAAGCCACGCGCTCTTCTTCACCCAGCGCAATACGGTCTAGGTCAGCCTCCATGGAGGCGGTGAAGTCATAATCCACCATCTGCGCGAAGTTTTCTTCTAGCAGACGGGTGACGGCGAAAGCCAGCCACGTGGGTACCAACGCCTGGCCCCGGTGATCCACATAGCCACGATCGCTAATTACGCTCATGATCGAGGCGTAGGTGGAGGGGCGGCCAATTTCGCGCTCTTCCAGGGCCTTAACCAGTGAGGCTTCGGTGTAGCGCGGCGGCGGGGTGGTTTCGTGCCCAGAGGCCTGCACCTGGCGGGTTTCCAGCTCCTGGCCAGTGCTTACTTCCGGCAGACGCACATCTTTAGCGTCACCCTCATAGCGGTCAGCGTCGCGGCCTTCCTCATAGGCGGCTAGGAATCCCTTAAAGGTAATTACTGTTCCCGACGCCGTCAGTTCAGCCTGCTTAAAGCTCGCGTCCCCGTTTAGAGGGGCCTGCACATGGATCACAGCGGTGGAGCCAGTGGCGTTAGCCATCTGCGAGGCTACCGTGCGCTTCCAAATCAGCTCATACAGCTTGAACTGCACCGGCTGCAGGGAGTCTTTAACCTCGCTGGGGGTACGGAAGTGGTCACCGGCAGGGCGGATAGCTTCGTGTGCTTCCTGGGCGCCCTTGTTTTTGGTGGCGTAAACACGCGGCTTTTCGGCCACATACTGGCTACCGTAAAGCTCACCGATCTGGGTGCGGGCGGCGGCCACAGCCTGGCTGGAAAGCGCGGTGGAGTCGGTACGCATATAGGTGATGTACCCGGACTCGTATAGGCCCTGGGCTACACGCATAGTGTCACGCGAGTTCAGGCGCAGTTTACGTGAGGCCTCCTGCTGCAAGGTGGAGGTAGTAAACGGCGGAGCTGGACGGCGCGTGTAAGGGCGGGTTTCCACCTTGCCCACCTGGGCTTGGGACTGCTCAATAGCCTGCGCCACGGCCTGCGCGTCAGCCTCATGCAGGTGCACCACCTTGGCGGCCTGAGCCTGGGAAGTTAGTGCGGCGTCGTCGGCAAAATCGCGACCAGTAGCCACCCGGCGCCCATCTAGGGAGACCAGCCGGGTAGCAAACTCACTGTCGTCGGCGGCAAAAGTAGCCTCCACACCCCAGTAGCTGGCGGGAATGAAAGCCATACGTTCACGTTCACGCTCTACCACCAGGCGGGTGGCTACAGACTGCACGCGGCCAGCCGAAAGCCCCTGACGGATCTTGCGCCACAACACCGGGGAAATTTCGTAACCCACCAGGCGGTCCAAGATACGGCGGGTCTCTTGGGCATCTACCCGGTGAATATCGATTTCGCGGGTGTTATCCAGGGCGCGGGTGATGGCCTCACGGGTAATCTCCGTGAAAGTCATGCGGCGCACGGGAACCTTAGGCTTGAGTACCTCTTTTAGGTGCCAAGCGATAGCTTCACCCTCGCGGTCATCATCAGTGGCCAGGTAAAGCTCATCAGCTTCCTTCAGGTGGCGCTTAAGCTCAGCCACCACTTTCTTCTTATCCGGGTTAACCACATAGTAGGGGGTGAAGTTACCCTCCACGTCCACGGCAAACTTCCCAAAGGGGCCCTTCTTCATATTGGCCGGCAGCTCAGAAGGCTGAGGCAAGTCACGGATATGACCAATGGAGGCCTGGACGTCGTAGTCCGCGCCTAAATAGTTTGAAATTGACTTAATTTTGTTCGGGGACTCGACAATCACGAGCTTGCGTGACACGACTTTCCTCCTACATCCCGGTTCTCTTGCCGCCGTTGAACTAGGTTAGCGAGGCAAGGGCGCGCAGGCTCGCGCCGACACACCTATATATCAGCGTAGCCTAGATTTTATGTAATTTACTTTAAGCCCAGTTTAACCAGGCGCGACATACCCAGGGCGCTGACTGCCCCAAAACCGCCCACTCCTACCAGGTAGGCCGTGAACTGCAGGGAGCCAAACAGATAGAAATTACGGTAAGCAGCAGAGGCCAACATCACCACCAGCGCCAAACTCAGGTAGCCACCCAGCGAAAGCAGGTAGCGCGCCAGTTTTGAGCCGGGCAGGCCGCGATACTCATCTGTTCCCCAAGCCCCAGCCGCGAGCGCCACAAAACCCCAGGTGAAGGCCACTGCGGCGGCGGCAATGATGTCTGAGGGGCGGTGCCATTGGCACACCAGGGTGGACCAGCCCATGAAGAAGGTGAAACCGGCCCCCACCCAGGCGGCAATCACACGCCAAGCGGGCGGCACTACTAGCAGCAGGGCTACGGCAATGGAGGCGGCCACGCCGGTGTGTCCTGAGGGTAGGGTGTTGGCGGCGTCGACGCGTTGACTGTAGCCCCAGTCTGGGCGGGTGAAGACGAAGTGTTTAAGTGCCTGGATGGTTACGTTGGTACCTACTACGACGGCGGTGGCCCACAGAGCGGCGCGGGGGCGGCGCCTGAGCAGGGCAATGGCTAGGGTGGCGATTATGGCCACCGCGATTAGCGGCACAGATACGGCGTTTAGTAGCGCGCGGGCCTGGTCATCAATCCTGGCCGCACCCCAGTAGGAGCCTTTGAAGGCGGCGTCGTCGATAAACTGCCCTTCACGCGTGTTTACCAGCAACGCCCACGACCCCCACACCAGTATGGTGAAGAGTAGGGCGTAGACGCAGGCTATGCGGCGAGCAAGTTTTGACATAACCTCAGACCTTACAGGTAACGAAACGATAAACAACTAATTGTGACCCTAAAGACGCTATTAGCTAAGTCTGTTTGTGGCAAATTTGCGCACAGGCTTAAGCCGCGCCTGGCGGGGGTAATTTTTGCGCTACGCTGCTTTTAGACGATAGTAACCATCCCCGTGTGAGCAAAAGTCCTGGTGGCAGCCACCATATCGGCTAGGACTGCGGCCGGGTCTTCGCTGGTTAGTGAGGCCACGGCGGCCGCGATTTGGGCAACAGTGAGCAGTCCCTCATCTGAGGCGCTCAGTAGGGCCACCTCGGGCATCCCTACCGCTATTACGCGTCCGAACCCTTCGGCTTGGCGGATCACTGGCGCGGTGGGCACGGGTGTGGGAGTGAGGGCTTCTTCTTTGCTTAGGCCCGACGCCGTGCGTAGCTTAAGTGCAGCCACTTGCGTATCATCTAGGCCGCGTAGGGTTTCGTGGGCGGCAATCACTTGGGCTACGTGTTCGCCTAGTGCTCCTTGGCCGCTGGTGGGGACTTCTTCCAGGACCCGCCAGGGCTCGACGACGGCTCGGGGAGCGTGGAACACCAGGTAGCCCATGCCTACGCCGCTTACCTGGCGTGAGTCGAAGTCTTCTTGCCAGGCAGCCAGGGCGTTTTCAAAGGCGACGGCACTGCGTTCAGGGGTGAGTCCGCCGTCGCGCAGCCACATGGCGGCATACTCCACCGGGTCTTGCACTTCGCGCTGAATAATCCAGGCATCTAAGCTCTTGCCGATCCACTGGTTTACGCTGGTGCGCCAGCTGGTGCCTTCTCGGTGTTCCCAGTTACCGAGCATAACGGCCACGCCGTCGGGGTTTAGGTGATCTTCCAGCCCACGCACCAGGGCGGGCAGGATGGGCCCACCGGCGTCGCGGTACTCCATTAGCGGCAATCCGGCCTGACGCACGCTGGGTGGGGTGATCACAAAGGGCGGGTTGGAGACGATCAGGTCAAAGCGTTGGCCGGCCACAGGTTCTAGCAGGTTGCCTTGACGTAGCTGCACGCGGGCGCTATCTACCCCGGCCAGGGCCACGTTGAAGGCGGTAAATTCTAGGGCGCGCGTGGAAATGTCGGTGGCCACCACCTGGCGCGCGTGGCGCAGTAGGTAGAGGGTTTGGATGCCGCAACCCACCCCCAGATCCAGGGCGGTTTCTACCGGTTTGCGTGGGGTTAGGGCGGCTAGGGTCAGCCCGGCGCGGCCAATTCCCAGCACATGATCGGGGGCAAGGACTTGGCCGGTGACGAGTTCACCCAGGTCACTGGCTACCCACCAGCGCACAGATCCGTGGGCGTCTTGAGCTTCGTGGGGGCGCAGGTCGACGGCGGGGGCGTAGTGCTGCTCGCTGCTGGCGGTTTGCGTGGGCACCACCAGGCCAATAGCGAGGGCCCCGGCCACGCCGGTGCGCGGCAGAGCGGTTTCGAGGGCGACGGCGCCAACTGGCTCGCCCAGCATGAACAGTGCGGTCAGTACCGCCACCTTGTAGTCCGCGACGTCGCTGTCTTGGGGCGCGTTGGCAACTGAGCTGGTGCTATCTGCGCCAGTAGCCGGGCTGGGCTTGTCTGAGCTGGTGCTAGCAGCACTGGTCCCGGTGGCCCCGGCCCCGGCAGCCAGAGCGCGGCGCACCACCCGCAAAGCCGGAGCCCGCAGCTCACGTTGCAAAGCAGCGGCAGCTACAGGCCCCAGTAAAGCCTCCACGCTTTCCACTCCCCAACCCGATTGGGCCAGGTCAGCGCGCAGTAGCGAAGCTTGCTTAGCGGTTAGGCGGGGGGCTTTAGGCATTGGGGCTCCTTAGAATTCCAGATCCACCCAGGTAACTAGATGATCAGAGATAGCTAGTTTAAACGTACCCGAATCAACCGCCTGCGCGCTCGGCCCGCCGGCTGGTGCGCCCGACGCTGGTGTGCCTTGGCTTGGCGCAACTGACACGCCTTGAGCTGATGCACCTGCCACTGCGGCAGCTGACGCGCCTGGCGCTACGGCGACTGGCTGTCCTTGAACTGCGGCAGCAGCTTGGCCCACCGCGCCCAGAGGCGGCAGGGCATCGGTAAGGAAATGATCAATGCGTCGGCTTGGGGCAGCCGAGGGGAAAGTAACCCCCTGCCCAAGCTGACGGCCTACCCCAATACGGGCCAGGGCGGCGTCGTCCATATTCATATCCCCACCCAAAATATGGGCCCCGGGCAAACCAGCCAGCTTCCACCAGGCGTGGGCCAGCTGGCGCCGGGCGGTGGTGGGGTGGGTGGCCAGGTGCACGCTAGCCACATTAAGCGGCTCTTGCCCGACGCCGTCGGCCAAAGTAGCCGCCAGCATCAGGCGCGTTGAAGCGGTAAACAGAGCATAAGGCACCTTGCCGCCCTCGCGGCGCACAATCGTGGGCACACCCCGCCCCAGCCGCTCCACCCGCCAAGTTTGCACCGGCAGGCGCGACAAAATAGCGTTACCAAAGCCGCGCAGAGGAGCTAGGGGCTCTAACACCCGCAGCGGGTCGTCACCAAAGGTGCGCACCTGGCTGCGACGCGGGCGGTGACGCAGGCGGTCAACTCCCCCAGCGTAGGTGGCGGCAAAGCGCCAATGCGGGTAACCGGCCTGCTCAGCTAGCAAACCCGCCAAATCCACCCGGCCTGAGCGGTTTTGGTGCAAATCCACTTCCTGCAGCAAAACCACGTCAGCGTTCAGCTCACGCAGCTGCCCGGCCACCTGACTGTAAAGCTGGTGGGCAACTTCCGTGCTGTAGGGCTGGCCCGAGGCAGCCTCGGGCAGCGTGGCAGTGTCATTGGCCCGCCCGTACTGGAGGTTTGCGCTGGCCAGGCGCAGCTTTGTGATCACTCTTTAGGCTCGTTAGTTGCGAAACTTAGCGCCACCGAGTTCATGCAGTAACGCTGACCGGTGGGGGTGGCGGGGGCGTCGTCGAAAACGTGGCCCAGGTGGGAGCCGCAGTTAGCGCAGCGCACCTCGGTACGCTCATAACCCAGCTTGTAATCTGAGTGCAGCGTCACCGCATCGGTTTGCTTGGGGTCGTAGAAGGACGGCCAGCCACAGCCTGACTCGAACTTGGTGGTGGATTTAAACAGCTGCGCCCCGCAGGCCCGGCAAGAGTAGATGCCTTCACGGTTTTCGCTCAGCAGCTCACCGGTGAAAGGCATCTCAGTGCCGGCCTGGCGCAGCACCTCATATTCAGCCGGGTTTAGGCGCTCACGCCACTGGGCGTCAGTCAGCTGCGCAAATTCCTGGTTTCCACTCATGACTCATCCTTGGTTTTATCCGACACGGCAGGTAGTACAGCGGTTTTATCCACTTCATTTATTCCCGCCTCGGCGTCAGGGGCCTGGGTGGAGATGGCGCCAGGGACCTGGGCGGCCTTAGCGGTACCGGCAGCCCCAGCTGAGCCAGTAGTTACGGCGTCGGGGGCCTTGGCAGCGACGGCGTCGGGGGCCGCACCAGAGCGTCCCACCTCAGCCGCACCAGAGCGAAGGGCCTCTACCTTGGCCTTAGCGCTACGGCTAGCCGCGCTGAGCACACCGCGTGCCTGCTCCGGGCGCAGCTGCCGCTTTGCCTCACCAACCGCAGAAATCTGAGCTACCTGCGTGGGGTCGGAGAGCACCATGGTGGCCGGCTCAGGGGCGTTAGTTGCTTCCGACCCGGTTTGCACGCCCGGCAACAGTCCACGGCGCAAAATCCGACGCCGCCGCATCTTCTTAGCGCGCACTGCGGCCGCCTGCACCCGGGCTTCCTCAATGGGATCGCCCTGCTCAGCTTTAGTTACTGCCGGCTGGGACTTGGTATCGCTTGATAGCTGCGCCAATTCCTGGGCTAGCTTAGCCACCTTTTCAGGGGTGGGATCTTGCATGACGGTAACGTTTTCCACCTCCACACGCTGACGCGGCAGGGCGTAAGGGGCCTCTTTTTGCAGCCAAGTCACCATTTCTTCACGCACATGGCATTGCAGTTTGAAGGCATCAACACTGTTTGCTGCCGAAACAGTTAGGCGCACCCGGATCAAAGAGTTTTGGGCATCAATTACTGATAGCGCTGCGTCACGCCCATCCCAGGTGGATGAGGAGGCCACAAACTTAGCTAGCTGCGCCCGCATAGCGGCGATAGGTGCACGCCAATCCAGGTCAAAATTGATTTGTGCAGTCTGCCGTTCATCACGACGCGACCAGTTAGTAAAGGGGTTCTCTGTGAAGTATTTGCTGGGCAGCAAGATACGGCGCCCGTCAGCGGCCAAAACCACCACATAGGTGAACGTGATTTCTTCGATTCGGCCAGAGTCAGTGGCATTAATAACCACCTGGTCATCCACACGGATAGCGTCAGTGATGGCCAGCTGCACACCTGCAAACAGGTTTCCCAGCACTGATTGTGCAGCCAAACCGGCTACCACCGAAACCAGACCGGCACTAGCAAGCAGCGACCCCATAGCCAGGCGTGCTTGTGGGAAAGTCATGACGATGGTGATTGCACCAATAATGATGACGATAACTTCAGCTACTCGCCGCAGAATCTGAGCCTGGGTGGTGATCTTATTGGCCCGGCGCACATTGGTGGGATCATTGCGCGATTCGGCATGGGCCACCACGGTAGCCGAAATGGCTTTAACCCAGCTTACGCACACCCAGGTCAGGGCCGCTTTAAACAGGATTACCAGCAACAAAATAGCGTAGCGATACCAGGCCGGGGAAGAAGTGCCCTCCATGGCCAGTTGGGCGCCGATTAGCGCGCCAACAACGGCAAACAGAGCGTAGAAAGAATTACGCCCCTTCTCTCCGATGTGGTGCCACAGCAGGGAGCGGCGTCCGGCCACATGCACTGCAATAACTACAGCTAAAGCCAGCACCAGGCCGATTGATAGACCCAGAGCAGTGCGCCACAGCAGACTGAAAGTATCTAGGGTGACTGCTGCGGCAGATTCTGTGGGCGATGGCGTGGGCGTAGGCGCAGCCACCGCGAGTATGTGCCCCTGATTTAACATGGCAGCCACACTAGTAGCGCAGGCTGTGCGCAAGCTGTGGTTTTACCCGCGCGTCCATATAGGTAAGGCAGTCCACAAAGCCAGCTACTGCAACATAAAACCCACCGGTCACATGCGCCCCAGAGCCCCCAAAAGTGGGTACCTTAAGTCCCAGTCCCCCAGTAGCGACGACGCCGCCGTGCCGCAGCGACGCCGTCGGCAAAGCTCCCAGAAACCCCGCAGAAACCAAAAAACCCCGCATCGCTTACGCAATGCGAGGATTTTAGTGGTGGCTCCGACCGGCGTCGATCCGGTGACCTTTCGATTTTCAGTCGAACGCTCTACCAACTGAGCTACAGAGCCAATCTGAAAACTTTGGCCTGACCATTACTGATCAGGCCAACTTTTTCGCGACCTCGACGGGACTTGAACCCGCGACCTTCGCCGTGACAGGGCGACGCGCTAACCAACTGCGCCACGAGGCCTTGACTTTTGACTTTCGTCAAGATTCATATGAAGTTATCGTACGAATCCGTACTCCCAACGGGATTCGAACCCGTGTTGCCGCCGTGAAAGGGCGGAGTCCTAGGCCGCTAGACGATGGGAGCCTTTTGGCTTTGGCGTCTTGCGCCTCGAACCGAGAAGAACTCTATACAGGATCACTACCCGAACACAACTCGAAAAAGCATGACGCTAGTCACAAAGGAAGTTTTGCGCAGAATTCCAATTGAAATTAGCTGTTTGCGCACAATCGTTTTAAAGGGAATGGGCTTAAGCGCTCTTTCGTGGCAACCTTAGAGCAGCCGCATCCCTCGGCGTCGGCCCGCCCACCTGTAGCTATCCGCCGCCACAATTTGCTGGAAGGATCACTGCCGTGACCGAAACCCCTCAAGGCTCTAACCGCACACAGCCTTCGCTAGGCGCCCTAATGTCGCGCGTGAGCGAAAATATTTCCACCCTGATCCGCACCGAAATCGCACTAAATAAGGCCAAGGCGGCCGAGACAGGTAAGCGTTTTGGTTTAGGGGCCGGCCTGCTGGGTGCAGCCGGTGTGTTCGCCCTATTTGGACTGGGCTACCTACTGACCACCCTGTCGCAGGTAATCGCACTTTGGCTACCGCAGTGGGCGGGCTCACTGATTGTGGCCGTGCTGGTGCTGATTGTGGCCGGGGTGCTGGCTCTGGTGGGCAAGAAGGAGATCGATAAGGGCCGCGTAGTGGTGCCCACCCCCCAGGTTGGCTTGCGTCAGGACGTGCAGGCCGTGACTAACTCGCTGCGTGAGGGTCTAGCTACCGACGCCGCCGCCAGCGGCCCGACTGACACTGCTCCCGCCGGCCCGGCTTTCGGACAGAACTGAGCGAAAGGAAGTTTCATGTCTATCTCAGCCCTAGAAGCTCAGCTAGAGGCCCAGCGCGTAGCCGCCGCCCAGGCCGTTAACGAGTTGGCCCGCCAGATCGCCCCGGCCACCCTCAAAGCCCAGGCCGCCCAGATCAGTGAGGACAGCGTGGCGCGAGCCAAGGCGCTCGTCAGCGACTCCGCCCCGGTAAAGGAGCGCTTTACCACGCTGGTAGAGGAGGCTAAGGGCAAAGACCCGGCCGCCGTCGTCGTACTTGCCGGAGCAGGCCTGGTTGCCGCCACGACGGCGCTGATCAGCCTGCGCTTGGCGCTACGTCCGCTGTTTAAGTGAGGAAAGGATAAATAATGCCCAGTGCACAGGAGCTCGAAGAGCAGCTTAAGGCCCAACGTGAGGCCCTGGCCCAGAGCGTAGATGACCTGGCTGAGCGAGTTAACCCCAAAGCTCAGGCCAAGGAGAAGGCTGAGCAGGTGCGCGCCAAGGCCGCTGAGGCCGGCTCTAGCATCTCTGAGTCACTGCACCAGTTTGGTTTTATCGCCAAGGAGATGAGCGAAGGCGTACGCACCCAGGCTAAGTACTACTGGGATCGTGCCGGCGAAGGCGATTCTTCTGCCCGCGTCGTGGTGGCCACGGTGGGTGCTGGCGCCCTGCTGGTTGGCGGCGCAGTGGTGAAGAAGATTTTCAAGCACTAGTAGCTGCCGGGACGCCGTAACCGCGCCTGCCTGCGCTGAAAGTAGACGCTGACAGCGCAGTGCGGGCGGCGGTGTGAACAAGCAGACGAAATCAGTGCTATTGTTCACATGTGGACCGCCACTCCAGTCCAAACAGGCCCTGATCGGCGTGTGGAATGGAGATTGTGGCGCTTATCGTTGTACGGTTGTCTCACGATAAATTCAGACCATTTCGAAACAGCACGTTTTACGTGCGCGATCAGACGTTGGAGGGGGTCGAGCCTATGGGGCGCGGCCGTCAAAAGGCCAAGGCAACCAAGGTTGCCCGCAAGCTCAAGTACTACAGTCCTGAGACTGACTATGCGGCACTAGAGCGTGAGCTCGCTGCCACGTCGGCCCGTTCAGGAAGCAGCAGCTACGACGACGATGACTACTCGGATCTAGCCGCCAAGTACAACGATGACTTTGACGATGACGATGACTCTTTTGATCCAGGTAGGTCCTGAGTAACTAGAACATAAAGGGTGGGGGCCAGCTCTATCGAGCTGGCCCCCACCCTTTTTGTAGCTAGACGCCGCGCCCACCAAGTAAACGCTGCGCCAGCGGTGCTGTGCCCTAAGCAGTCGCCGCAGCCTAAACAGGTGCCGCCGCTACCTGACGCAGCACCTCTAAACCCCCGCGTGAGCGGGGAAAACAGCTCTCGGATAGATAGACCGCCTCTAGGCAGCGGCTCATCCCCGCGTGAGCGGGGAAAACGCGGCCCTCTCCCGGCGCCTGTACGGCCCGCTCGGCTCATCCCCGCGCGAGCGGGGAAAACTTAGCTAGCTTGGAGCAGCTAGAAGCGGTACGAGGCTCATCCCCGCGTGAGCGGGGAAAACGGCTTCATGAATGTCTCCATCGCCGAGAACTTCGGCTCATCCCTGCTTGCGCGGGGAAAACCACCTGACCACAGTTGTTCTCAGACGACTTGTGGGATCATCCCTGCTTGCGCGGGGAAAAGCCCTGCTGAGGCATGGGCTGCGGCAAAGCCTGGGGATCATCCCTGCTTGCGCGGGGAAAACCGGCAAAGCGGGGTCGGGCGCAACGTCGACCTCGGATCATCCCTGCGTGAGCGGGGAAAACTGGCAGTGCGGCTAGACCAGCCCGGCCAGCTACGGCTCATCCCCGCGTGAGCGGGGAAAACTTAGACTTCTTGGCTTCCTCAAGAATCTGCTGCGGATCATCCCTGCTTGCGCGGGGAAAACTTGCCAAGGGTAATATCGACAATGTCGCGTTTGGGATCATCCCTGCTTGCGCGGGGAAAACTCTAGCTGCTCCAAGCTAGCTAAATTATGAGTGGGCTTATCCCCGCGTGAGCGGGGAAAACATACTTCGCCGGGGAAACGTTTGATAGCAGGCGGGCTCATCCCCACGTGAGCGGGGAAAACTGCTAAACCTGGTGCCTGCAGATGCCGGCGACCGGATCATCCCTGCTTGCGCGGGGAAAACAAGGCCCCTAACGGGGAAATATCTGATTTTGGCGGCTCATCCCCGCTTGCGCGGGGAAAACATCCCACCCAGATTTAGCGGCTTGGTAGATGAGGGATCATCCCTGCTTGCGCGGGGAAAACGAACGCAAATGAGCGGCCAGCTTTAGCGGCTGCGGATCATCCCTGCTTGCGCGGGGAAAACACTTCGCGAACTGGGGCTTTACGCCCCAAATCGGTCAGATTTTGGAAAGCCTTGAGAGCTGCGCCTACGCTGAAATTTACTCACTGCCGGTCGCTTACGCAACCGACTCGCAGGATCAGGCTCAGAATACTGGCCGCGCCCCTCAGAGTAGTAAGGGCGCATCATCAAAGTAAGCCCCTCGAAGTCGACCGGCTGCCAAGGATCACCCCAGGTCAGAAAGGCCAAACCCTGCTCATTACGGGCTCGATACACCATCACTGCTCGCCCAGGCGAAATCTCCATAAGCCAACGCGTCACATGACCACGCAAACCCTCAGGGACAGCAGATAAAACCAGCACAATCACCAGGGGACATCCTCATCATAGGAAACACCCGCAGCTACCGTCCCATCCGCCGCAGTAATCGCGTTAGAGTCGCGGTTAATTGTGCAACGCTCCACGTACAGGAACGTTAAACGGTCACGTGCTCGCACCAGGTCCTTCGGGTCAGGAGGCTTGGCTCCCGGTATTGGTTTCATGCCCGGGCTAGAGTCAGTAGGCCACAGCCGTAGGCTTTGCCTCGGCCAATCCCACTGACGACGGCGTGGCGTAGCGCCTGCGGGTCACTCACCTCAAGGACACCCTCAAAGGTGGCTATCGATAGCCTGACTAGGTCATTGCCGCGCCTGAACTCAACCAGGCTCCGCTCAACTCCGTTGATCAGGAGGTTTTTCCCATCAACGCGCTGGCTCTGGCTGTCTTCCAGCACCGGCAGCTCACCACCCAGATCAGCAGATTCCAGGATCTTAAAACCACAGCGTTCAGCCCGGTCTAAAACCCATTTAGTCTGCTGCTCCTGGGTGACATGGGCCAGAATTTTCTTCCGACCCTTCCAGTCAAGCTGGCTCTTCTCCATGAACGTGGGGTTTACGCAGAGGCGGAACCCCCAACGCTGTCCGGCTTCAAGCCGGTCCAGGAACCCGTCAAGCTCGCGCACCACTACACCGCCGTCGGTTTCGTAACCTGCCTCCTCAACAATGTGCGAAGGGTCAGGCGGCACCGGGCTGGAAATGAACAGTGCATAGGCGGGGCTGCCCTGCAACGGGTGACCCGATCGGGTAGCGACCCGGTCCAGCCGCCACAGCACGCGCGGAGCTGCGGCGTCATCGAGAGAGCCGGGAGGGAAGCAGTTTAGAACCGCCGCGTGCATCGTCTGCCGACTACGCATTAAATTCCGTGCTCCCCGTCGATACGGGTTTAGGTAGATACGCGTCAGAAACATCAGAGAACCTCCATCGGGTCATGACTCAAACCGGGCATGGGCTGCGGCTTTACTGGCACAAATTCAGGGTTTTCTACCTCAATTCGCGTCTCTTCAACAGTGCGCAGGCTGTAGCGGCGATGCTGAGAATCGAAGCTGATAGGCACATCCTGCAAGGTGCGCCCACCGGCAGCTTCCGCCTCGGCCGGGATGATCCCCTGATCTGCCACCACGCGCAGGCTCACGCGAGCCTCTTTGCGCTTGCGCTGGTAGAACTTTGCAGCCAGCCAGGGGGTTGCCTGCAGGGCATCCCAGGCGGCGCCGTCGTGAACAGCTAAACGCAGGGGCATAGTGGGTGGGCAGGCACGCCTACCCAGGTAGAGCGGGAATACGGGCCGCACAATTGCCTGCGCCAGGGCTTCAATTAGCTCATCAGGTCCTTCAATGAAGGCACCGAAAGCCGCGTCAGCCCAGTAAAAGCGGTCAGACAAGGGCATCGAGACCTCGCCACGGTGGGCCGTGTGGAAATCACGAAGTAGTTGACCAGGCTGGTCTACCCGCACCGCCACGCGCAGCTGGGCTAAGTCCTCAATGGGATCTACCCGACGGCGCCCCTGGGCTGCTGCTAGGAGGCCAACCAGAGCGCTTTTCGTGGGAAAAGCCTCGGTTGAGCGGCGTGTGAACCGGCTGGAGGAACCCCATGACTGCATGGGGCCAGCCAGCCTCAGGACGAGTACCTTACTCATCGATTGCTCGTACCACGTCTGCGGTAGCCCCACCCAGCTCCGCTAGAGACACCTGGTCGCCCAGGGCATCAAAGTCCACGCCGCGCGGCGTGGTCCAGGAGACGATGGAGGACACCGGATCCATGCCGGTGAGTTCACGCAGCTGCGACTCAAATTCCACAAACCGCTTGATAGCGGGGTCGGCGAATCCATGCCCCTTAGCCACAATAGGGTCTTCAAAGGCACCAGCCAGGTTGATTGGCTGATCATCACGTACCTGAACCAATACCGCGTCCGGCAGGGTGCGGTTAGCGAAGGTAGTGATCTTACCGGTAGGCATGGAGCGCACGAAGCTGTCTACAAAGAGCTTAATGGCTTCCTCTGCCACAGCCTCATCACCCAGGTTTTCCAGCAGCAGCTCCACGTTAATCGTGGCGTAGCGGTAGACCGTGGCCGAAGCGAACTCGATGGTGCCGATCATGCCTGCACCTGCACCCGCTTCCTCATCCTGGCGCTTCTCGTCGTCGACGGCGGTGTAGTAGTCGTACTCGTGTTCAATCGCACCTACACCGATAGCGTGGGCCACCTGGCAGGCGGCGTCGACGTTTAGCGAGTTAGGCTCAGCAACCATACGACCGAACAACGCGATATCAATGGAGTGGTCAGTGTCTACCAAGTTGCGGGGCTTGAGCGCCTTGAAGGCTTTCTTCGGGTCATCCTCGCCAGCCACCGAGATCAGTGCCTCTGCTACATGGTCAATCTGCGCAGTCGAGAGAAATACCAAGAAACCAGCTTCCTGCGCTTTTGGCTCAGCCTGCGCTTCCGCTTCATTCTTGTCTGACTTCTTTTTAGCCTTCGTGCTCGGATCAACTAGATTAAAGCCAATCTCCGACAGCCCCATTCCCGCTAGGCTAAGAGCTTGCGTCTCTAGGTCAGGGCGCTTGGCTACGATGGCGCGAGCAACCAGGTCAACGATGAGCTTGGTACGAACACCGTAGTTACCGTTAGAGATCCGCTTCTCGAAATCCTTACGGATCGCACGCTTGATAGCCTGTGAGGAGATGCGCATACGGCTGACACCACCGAAGGTTGCGCTCTTAGGGGCGCCGGTGTCATCACGGTTCGGGTTCGAGGGGGGCAGGGTCTGCAGGACGTGGATATCGATGAAGAGTGACATGGGTTTTCCTTTCTAATTATTGGGGTTGATATCGTCAGTTGTCGTCGGTGTCGGTGTTAGTGGCCTGCTTAACGCGGGAGAATTGACGCCCCCAGTCACGCATAACGGAGGTGCGGTAGCGCGGGCTTTGCCAGGTGAACAGGTCAGCAGCAAGCTGGCCGTAATCGCAGGGGATTTCAGCGGAGTTAAGCTGGGATACCAGCGAACGCAGGTGCACTAGCAGTCCCGCAAAGGTGGGGGCTTGCACTGCGGCAGCAAAGCGCCGGTAGATAGGGGTCTCTTCAGCAAGTTTGTCACCACGCTGCTTTTCGGCAATTAGCCTGATCGCAGAAGCAAAGCGGAGTGGCTGCTCTGAGCTGTCATGCATCGGCTGTGTATTGGATCCCTGGTGTAGCGCCCAGAGGGTCAGTGCCGCGTGAGTGGCTTTTTCCCCATAAGTGGGAGTTTTACCCAGATCTACAGGACTATCATCTAGGGTCAGTCCCCAAATTGCTGGGACAGTGCCCACCTCCTTGCCAAGAGCTCCGCGTAGCTGTGCACGCAGTGCCCGCGCCGAGGGGGTGGACATAGACAGGCGGTGAATGATTAACCCATTCACCCGTCCGCGTACTGCTGCGCGTGAGCTGAGCCCTTGGCTGTTAGGAGCTGGAGGCGTCTGAGCAGCAACATTGCCGGTCATTTTGTTCCTTCCTGTTTATCATATGAATTTGACAATATTTTTCGTAGCCTCGAATTAAAAATATTTTCAGCGATAGCCACATTCATAAAATGCTCACCAATTCTTCTACCAATAATCGCTGAAGAAGAGACGGAAGCAACCATTTCTTGCTTCAGTTCAATTGCGTAACGATATAGTTGACGTTCCCATATCTGACCGATTTCACGAACATCGCAACTTCCGTCAACTTGCGCAATCCAAGCTCTGAAAGGATCATCAACTATTGCGAAAAAACGTTCCTTTGCACGCTCTCGCCTTTCTTTATCTTTTTTAGGGTCGAGCTTTTCAATCTTCTTGCCCGCAGCAAGAGTCAGATTTTTAGCAAGAAAATCCAGTTCTGCAGCTACTTGCTCAGTGAGCGATACTTGTTGCTCAATCACATTAGCTAAATCTTTGCGCTCAGTGCGAATCGCAGCGATAGAAAGAGCCAGTTCGTCAGCATAGATATCCTCAAAAGTGGTTTCCTGCGTCCCATACTTGACCCCGACTGCCTGAATTTGAATATATTTCAGATATTCAGTTTTGATATATGTTTGGTCAAATTTCTCATGAAATGCTAAGGTAGCAGACGGTAAGAATTCTCGTTTTTGTTGTTTATCTGCGCCCTCAGTCATTTTGACACTTAGAAAGGCATCGGGAAGATCTCGCCATAAAGAACGCCCCTGCTCAAACTTATGAGACATGTACACGTCCTGTTTAGCGCGAGTGGATTGTGGCTTCGAGTAACGCCACAGACTCTGCGGTTCATATAACCGCATCTCCTGCGGTGAGAGCCTATCTCCCTGACAGACAAGCGCGCACGTCACACCAGAGGCATCTCCAAATAGATGTACACGTCGGGAGTGCCAGGTAAGTAACCTCGGAATACTTAAGCCATTTGGATCTGGATTTCCCCTTTTATCCAATAGCGAGTAGTCTCGCCTCTCTGCAGTTTCAGGTTCTGCCATCTCCCAGCTACACGCCCCCCACTGTGATGAGTTATCTCCTCCTCGTAGCTCAGCAGTATCTGCAGGGATTAGGTTCAGCACCAGAGTCTCATCGAGGTCTCTACCCTTGAGCCATACCAGACCTAGCTGACCACACCAGGCCGGACCAATCGGATAGCCTTTACCGCCCTTCACCTCGCGGTCCCCTACAGCACCTGAGCGGATCCCAGAGGAATCGTAGGCTTGGGTATGCACCAGCCAGCGCGCAGCATCCGCTGCATCAATTCGTTCTAAACCGGCCCCCTGCCGAGTAGAAAACAGTCGTTTTTCTTCCTTTGGAACACTCGCAATGATTACGTCAAGTGCCTTTTTTTCATCCTTGGCCGTGCGCAGATCTGCCACCTGCATGAAGGGGTACTGCCCACCGAATAAGTAGAAGCGGTCACGCCATTTTTCTAGGTACTCGGCCATTTCCTCAGTAGGAGCTCCATGATCCCACTGAGCAGCCCAGGCTTCGACATCAAGTGGCGTGGCCACTCGATAAGCAACAGCTAAAACTAGGCGCTGGATTGCGATGTTTTGTGTGGGTAGCTCGCAGGCTAGGTCAGCGATGTCAGTGCTGCGCTGCAGCAGCTCCAGCAACCCAACCTCGGTGATGGTCCCGTCGAGTAACCGAACGGGGATCCATGGTTCATCAAGCAGGTTATATTCAGGGGGTTTCATTTACCCCGCACCTCCAATCCGTTCTCAATTGAATAGGTAAGTTTGCGCCCATGTAGTTCTCGGGTCAGCTGTGTGCCGTCAGAGCTCAGGTACATGGCCAGGATTAGTTCTCCGGCTAGTAGCGGGTGCTGGCGGCAGGCCCAGCCTTGGGTGATGGGGTCACGAGAAATTTCTTGGGCCACATTGTCCGCCACACGATCCAGATCTTCCTTGTTATCGCAAAATGGTCGCGGCGGTAGGGAGATGCTCCAGCTGCAGATGTCGGCTATGCGGCCGCGAGCGTTGTATTCGCTAACTGCAAGTGGGGTGTCATCTGGTTGTGTGCCGCTGATTGGGGGCGCTACTGGCACGTTGTTTAGCTCTGGGTCTAGGGCGACGACGAGCACGGGGATTTGGTCTTCGCCGTCGCGTACGGCTGCTCGGCTGGCGGCTACGGCGGACCCGTTTGCTTCTTCCCCGGTGGCAGCGTTGCCCATGAATTTTTCTTCTAATTCGGGAGCTTTCCACTTGGGTAGGTTCGCACCGTCTAGACACCAGGTATGCGCTTTTATTTGGGATTGATTGCAATCACGCTGATAATCGCACTCAGCTTGGGCAAATGATTTACCCCATTGCTTTGGACCTACAGATTCAGCTGTGTTGTAAGCCAAGGCGGTGAGCTGGGCATAGTCGTTGGGCTCGCTGACGGTGATTTGTCTGCGATCAGCGAGGATACCTAGGGTACGTAAGGTCATGTAGCGCGCATAGATGTAGTCGGTGCCACTGGAGTAGCTCCAGGGGGCAGAGGCTAGATCATTGACTAGTACCAGGCAGCGGGCTGCTTGTAGACCTTGGGGGCGGTTGCGTCCAGCATGGCGGTGTAGGCGGCCAATGCGCTGCAGCACCAGGTCCATGGGGGCGGGGTCGGTGAGCATTAGGTCGAAGTCAACGTCGAGGCTCTGCTCGATCACCTGGGTGGCTACTACCACGTGCCTTTGGGGGCGTTTGGTGCTGTTTTTGCCAAATAGTTCCAGCATTGAGCTGTCTCGGGCGGAGCGTTCGACTGCTAGGAACCGCGCATGTAGCAACGTGGCCTGCTGACTTCCAAAGACTTTTTTGACGGCGGCGTAGGTTTCTTGGGCTTCGCGCACCGTGTTGCGTATGACCACTGCGCAGCCGCCATCAGCTAGTTCTTGCTCTAGTAGTTTTGCGATTTCTTCGGCGCTGGCTACTTGAGTGGGGATGATCTGTTTGGCTACTTCTGCTTCACCCTCAATTTCGTGGATGCGCACTTGGCCTGCGGCCACGGTGGAGATCACTGGGTAGCCGATTGCCTTATCCAGCTCGGTGTTGGCTGTGGTGGCGCCGCTCTGGCCGCGTCGGTAGGCGTCTAGTAATTCTCGACGGCGCTCGGGTGGCAGGGTGGCCGATAGTAGGACTACGGGGATTTGGTACAGACCCAGCCAGGTCAGTGCGGCTTTGAGGTAGGTCTGCATGTAGGCGTCAGCGGCGTGTACCTCATCAATAACCACTACCTTGCCCATCAAACCTAGGTGGCGTACTAGTACGTGGCGGGATTTGAGGGCGGCCAGTAGTACTTGGTCGATTGTGCCCACGACTACGGGAGATAGGGTGGAGCGCCATCTTTGTCCCATCCAGCGGCTGGCATGTAGACCGTTGTCTTTGCTGTCGGCGTCGTCGTCATAAACCTCTAGGGGGCTGTGACCGCTTTCTAGAAGTTCCATAAACGACTTGTTTAGGCTGTTTTTGCCGTGGGCTAGATGCACTCCAAGTTTTTGCGGCTCGTCACCCAAGATACTGGTAAGCCAGCTGGTAACGCGCTCAAACATGGCGTTTGTGGTGGCCTGAGTGGGTAGGGCTACGAAAATTCCCTGTAGTCCCCGCTCACGCATAAGCACCTCGGCGGCGGCGAAAGCTAGCGCGGTTTTACCTGAGCCAGGAGGGGCCTCAACGATCATCAGGTCCGGGTTTTCAGCGGCGGCAATCTCAATGACTTCGCGCTGAGCTTTGGTGGGCTGGTAGGAGGCGGGCCAGCTAAAACGGTGGCGGTAGAAATCTGCGACGTTTTCGATGTCGGAGTTGGGAACGCGCATGGGCGTGGGGAACTGGGCGCGTTTCCAGGCCCGCCTGACACGTTCGCACTGCTGGCGGGCATTTAATTCCGGATAGCCGCTAATTGAGAGCTTGCCGCTGTCATCTACCGGACGCGGTCGCAGCTGGAAGTAGTCCTCATTGGAGGCCAACCAGTCTGCGATCACTAGAGCTGAGGCATAGGCGGAGGCTACTGCAATAGGTAGCTCAGGCAGAGCAGTGTCGGGGGCAATGAGGGGGAAACCGCTACGGCGAGCCATGAAGCGCAGAATTTCTGAGCGAGCCTGCCCCCAGCGCGGATCATCCTGACTGGAACCCTCCTGGTACTGTGCCTGAGCTAGCGCAACAGCCGCAGCGTCCGGGTAGCGCCCGTGGTGCACCCCTACCAGAATTGCCCAATGGCGGGCAGCAGCTCGATCACCGTCGGCTTCACTAATTTCATCTTGTAGTGCAAATTGGCTGACCAGACCGTGAGGTAGGTCAGGGTAGTCCCGCTTGCACGTTACCACCAGGCCCTGGTTACGGATCAGTTCGGCCAAGTCTGTGCGCTGACATGAGAAGGCCGGACTCACTTTTCCCAGGTCATGTATAGACATTAGGAATGTAAGACTAGCGCGAGCTTTGGCTTGGTCGCCACCCCACACCGAAGCCATGAGCTGGCAATGATGTTCACTTAAGTACTCATCAAATAAGTAGCCTGCCATATCTGCGCTATCTAGTAGGTGCTGCACCACCGAGAGCCAAGTTTTACCATCGCCACTTTTAGCCCAAAAGCTGCGGGCCAGCTCAGACAGTTCACCAGCCTCCAGCTGCGGCTGCGGCAGCGGAAACTCAGGCACACCAAAGATCCTGCGCTGAGTTGCTGTAGCAGTGCCAGCTTTGATTTTGCGGACCACTCTAATTCCTTACCTGAAAGTGCCCCCCTAAAAACATGCTGCGGATTAGCATCAAATTTATGGAGAGGGCTGCTAGACGATCCAGCGGATCGACATCGACCGGTGGGGTTGATGTCTAAAAGTGTAGCACCGTTTCTAACACTTTGCGGGTTTAAAAATTTTATCAACGAGGATACTGGAGCCCCCTAAACCTAGAATGTGGGTAAAAAAATCCCCGCTTTCGCGGGGAAAACGCCCTTTCAATAGGCCACCTAACACTCTGCGGAGGGTCATCCCCTAGGTAGGGGAATACGATAACTATGATCAGGATCACAACTATCAGGGTGGCGTTTAGGACCCTCTAAACCTATCACCCTCCCCCACTCCATTCAATTTGCCTCGCCGGGCCCCCACACACGTAACTAGACACCGCCTAAACGCCAGTGGGGACTGGCCGCCCGGCCAGTCCCCACCACGCTCTAGTGTTGTTGCAGCTCAGATGCGGTAGACGCCGTGGATATCCACCGCGCCACCCTGCACACCCTTGGTGCCGCTAACCACTCGGCCAGTGACTTCATACGCATCAGCCTTATGTACGCTACCCAGCACACAAGCCTCAATCCCGGCAGCGCGGCTTACCTCAATGGCAGCTTCAGCGATGGACTCATCCACCACTGCCACCATGCCGATACCCAGGTTCAAAGTGCCCTCCAGGTCGTCCCAGGGCACATTACCCAGGCGGCGCACCACATCAAAGACAGGCGGGATCTGCCAGGCGCTACGGTCGACGTCGGCAATTAAGCCAGAGGGCAGCACCCGCGCCAAGTTAGCAGCCAGGCCCCCACCGGTGACGTGGCTAAGAGCGTGCACATGCATAGTGGCCGGATCCGGGCCGCTACCCACGCCCTCAATCATGGCCAGGCAGGCGCGAGTGTATAGGCGGGTGGGCTCTAGTAGCTCCTCACCCAGGGTGCGGCCAAACTCGTCAACGTGACGCTCCAGGCCCCAGCCGGCCACCTCAACTACCCGCCGCACCAGCGAATATCCGTTAGAGTGCAAGCCCGAGGCAGCCATACCAATCAGTACGTCACCAGCCCTTACCCGCTCAGCACCCAGCACGCGGCTAGCCTCAACCACACCCGTAGCCGCACCGGCGACGTCGTAGTCATCAGGGCCCATCAAACCGGGGTGTTCAGCGGTCTCGCCACCCAACAACGGGGTGCCCACAGCCGCACAGGCCTGGGCCACGCCGCGCACAATGTCCGCAATGCGTTCGGGCACCACATGGCCGCAAGCAATGTAGTCAGTCATCAGCAGCGGGCGCGCACCCACCACCACGATGTCGTCAACCACCATGCCCACCAGGTCCTGGCCGATGGTGTCGTGAATGTCTAGAGCCTGGGCGATAGCCACCTTGGTGCCCACACCGTCAGTGGAGGTGGCCAACAGCGGGCGGCGGTAGTCGCGCAGCTCGCTAACATCCACCAGCCCAGCGAATCCGCCCACTCCCCCAACCACGGCGGGGGTCATGGTGGCGGCCACGGAGGCCTTCATTAGTTCAACGGCACGGTCACCTGCCTCGGTGTCCACGCCCGCAGCGGCATAGGTAACTTCGCTCATTACTTGACTCCTTCAATGCGTGGTACCACTGAGTTGCGACGCGGCAGGGGCACGTCAGTTTTATTTTCGTCGCGGCGACGGCGGTACACCGAGGGCACGCGCGAGATCGGCAGGGTGGAAATCACCGGGGCCGCATGTGGGGGCTCAATCGGGTAGTTACCGTCAAAGCAAGCCATACACAGGCGTGAAGCCTCCTGGCCACTGGCTTCCACCATGCCCTCCACAGAGAGGTAACCCAAAGAGTCAGCCCCAATGTGGTTGCAAATCTCCTGGGTGTTCATGCCATTGGCGATCAGCTCAGCGCGGGTGGCAAAGTCGATGCCATAAAAGCAAGGCCATTTAACCGGCGGGGAGGAAATACGAATATGGATTTCCTTGGCGCCAGCCTCACGCAGCATCCGCACCAGGGCACGCTGGGTGTTTCCACGCACGATCGAGTCATCAACCACCACCAGGCGCTTGCCTTCAATAACTTCACGCACCGGGTTGAGCTTGAGCCTAATACCCAGTTGACGCAGGGTTTGGGTGGGTTGGATGAAGGTGCGCCCCACATAGGCGTTTTTCACAATGCCCTGAGCGAAAGGAATACCTGATTCTTGCGAGTAACCAATAGCGGCGGGCGTGCCCGAGTCGGGGGTGGCAATCACCAGGTCAGCCTCAACCGGGTGTTCGCGTGCCAGCGCCGCACCCATGGCGTTACGGGCCGCAATGATGGAGCGCCCCGAAATACGCGTGTCGGGGCGAGCCAGGTAAACATACTCAAATACGCAACCAGTGGGGGTGGCGGGGGCGAAACGGCGCGTAGCTACGCCGTCGGCATTAATAGTCAAAAATTCGCCCGGCTCAACCTCACGCACATAGGAGGCACCCACAATATCCAGGGCGGCAGTCTCGGAGGCCACCACCCAGCCGCGCTCCAGGCGTCCCAGCACCAGCGGGCGCACGCCGTGGGGGTCGCGGGCCGCATAGAGGGTGTCTTCAGTCATGAAGGTGACTGAGAAAGCGCCCTTGAGCTGCGGCAGCATCAGCATGGCTACCTCTTCTAGGTCTAGCTCAGGGTGCTGCTTGGCGGTGAGGGAAAGCAAAGCGGCCATCACGGCGGTGTCGGTGGTGGAGCCGCGTCCCAGTTCACCGGAAATATCCTGGCCGGAGGCTTCACGCACGTATTCCATTAGCTCGCGCGTGTTGGTGAGGTTACCGTTGTGGGCTAGGGCCACCGTGTGCTCAGCTACCGGCCCCAGCATGGGCTGAGCGTTTTCCCAGGTGGTGGAGCCTGTGGTGGAGTAGCGTACATGCCCCACCGCGATATGCCCGCGTAAGGCTGACAGGCTGGTTTCGTCAAAAACCTGGGAGACTAGCCCCAGATCCTTATAAACCATGATTTTTTCGCCATCTGAGGCAGCGATCCCGGCCGCCTCCTGGCCACGGTGCTGTAGCGCGTACAGACCGAAGTAGGTCAGTTTGGCTACATCTTCACCTGGCGCCCACAGCCCAAAGACGCCACATTCATCTTCAGGCTTTGGCTCTAGATAATCGACGGGTTGACTTTTGCGCGGGATTCCACCGAGTGTCACCTTCTAAGTTTGTCACATCCCCCCTAGCGACGCATGTGGCCATTTGTCACATGCGCGCACTAGCCTCGCTTAACCCACCCTGCATTTGGGGCCGGCAGCGGTTCAAAGCAGCTGGATTTTAAAGCAGCGGCAGGAAATCACTTAGATCTGTGCGTAACCCTGAGGCGCTGAGTTTGCCCTCATCTAGGGCCGTGTTCCACTCCAGCACGCCAATGGCTAGTTCCAGCCAGGTTTGGGCGTCAGTTTCCACTACCGACGGCGGGGTGCCGCGCCGGTGGGTGGAGCCGGCTACCGCCTGGGTGGCGCCGTAGGGTGGCACGCGCACTTCCACGCTGCGTCCGGGGGCGACGGCGGCCAGCTCCTCCAGCGTGTAGCGCACGGCGGTGGCGGTGGTGTTGCGGTCAATGTCTTGGCCTTGCTGATACTGGTTGCGCCAGTGGTGTAGGGCGGCAATACCTTCAGTGATGTCGATACGACGACGGGTGCTCATAGCTGGCCAGATTACCCTCTTTGGCCCCTTAACCGCATTGACCCGCCAGGCATTTAGCCCAGCGGGTCAAGTTGTTGAACTAGCTTGGATCAGATGATGCCGAAAGCGTTCATAACATCAGCTACGCGCACGAAACCAGCGGCGTTAGCGCCCAGCACGTAGTCTCCCGGACGCCCGTAGGTGTCGGCGGCCTCCAGGCAGGAGTGGTGAATGTCAGCCATGATGCCGGTCAGCTTGGCCTCAGCGGTGGCAAAATCCCAGCGGCTACGAGAAGCGTTCTGCTCCATCTCCAGTGCGGAGGTAGCCACACCACCAGCGTTAGCGGCCTTACCGGGGGCATAAAGAATCCCGGCGTCCTGGAAGTGCTCCACAGCCTCGGGGGTGGAAGGCATGTTGGCGCCCTCAGCCACCACACCGCAGCCGTTACGCAGCAAGCGCACTGCGGCGTCGCCGTTTAGCTCATTCTGGGTGGCACAGGGCAGCGCCACCGAGCAGGTCACATCCCAAATGCTGCCGCCGGTAACCAGCTGGGCAGAGGGGCGGCGCTTGACGTAGTCGGCTACGCGCCCACGCTCAACTTCCTTAACCTGCTTTAGTAGCTCCAGGTCGACGCCGGCCTCATCCACCACGTAACCGGAGGAGTCAGAGAAGGTAACTACCTTGGCGCCCAGGGCCTGGGCCTTTTCAATGGCGTAGATAGCCACGTTACCAGCGCCGGAAACCACCACACGCTGGCCCTCCATCGACTGGCCACGGGTAGCCAGCATGGACTGGGCAAACAGCACGGTACCGTAACCGGTAGCTTCGGTACGCACTAGCGAACCACCCCAGGCTAGGCCCTTACCGGTTAGCACACCGGCGTCGTAAGAGTTACGTAGGCGCTTGTACTGGCCGAACAGGTAGCCGATCTCGCGGCCACCCACGCCGATGTCACCGGCGGGAACGTCAACATTGGGGCCAATGTGGCGCGATAGCTCAGTCATGAAGGACTGGCAAAAACGCATGACTTCGCCGTCGCTGCGGCCGTGAGGGTCAAAGTCGCTACCGCCCTTACCGCCGCCGATACCCTGGTTGGTCAGGGCGTTCTTGAAGATCTGTTCAAAACCCAGGAACTTGATGATGCCTGCGTTAACTGAGGGGTGGAAGCGCAAACCACCCTTGTAGGGGCCCAGCGCAGAGTTGAACTCAACCCGGAAACCACGGTTGACCTGTACGTTACCAGCGTCGTCAACCCACGGCACACGGAAGATAATCTGACGCTCAGGCTCAACCAAGCGCTCTAGCAGAGCGTTGTCGGCGTAATGAGGGTCCTTTGCTAGCACCGGTTCCAGAGAGGTAAGTACCTCATGTACTGCCTGGTGGAACTCAATTTCGCCAGGGTTACGGCGGATGACGTCAGCATAAACCTTATCGATAGCGGCGGTCATAGCGACCCTTTCCTAAGAGCCCCCGGAAGGGCATCTGTATGCAATCTCGGTACGTGCATTAGCCTTGCAAATAATTGTTTACTTTGGGTTACAGACGCAGGAAATCTCATTCCTTGACATAATGATTCACGTCACCTAAATGGTGCGTTTGAGACTTAAGGGACAGCCGGCGCAGCGTATCGCCGTGTTTTCATCCACCTCCAGGCTGTGGCACGCCCCTAGGCCAGAGGCGCATAGGCTGGTGGCGCCCAGCAGAGAACCGCTGCGACGTAGCTGCTCTACCATCACCGCCGCCAGTTGTGGGCTCACCCCGGCTTCTTGGGCGGCGCGAGTGAGGGTAGCGCCGCGTGCTAGGGCTTGGGTTAGGCGTTGGCGCGGTCCGCTCGCGTCAGTTTTAGGCTCGACGCCGCTCGCGTCCATCTTTGACTCGACGGCGCCAGGGACATCTGTGCCGCTGACAGCTGCCACGACGCCGTCACTTGCGTTTTGGGGGCCACCCCCAGGGCCGGCGGGGCCGACAACGCCCGCAGCGACGTCGTCGACCCCATTTGCACAGCGTAGGCGCGGCCATCCCAGCGCCACCCGCGCAGACTTCACCAAATCAGTCGCCCGATCTGGAACACCACCACCGCCAAGATCCAGGCCGTCACCAGCTGCACGCCCACAGCGCTAGCCGCCCTACGGGCCCCAATTTGGCGGGCCTGCTCAGCCACCGTAGCCAGGCAGGGCGTGTAGGTCAGCACAAACACCAAGAAGGCGTAAGCCCCCACCATGGCGTCGGCACCAGCAGACTTAGCGAAAGAGACACGCACCAACTTAGGCAGCTGACCCAAGTTATCGCCGCCATCTTCAGCGTCACCACCATCAGCTTCAGGATCCATGTTGTAGGAGGTGACCACCGAGGAGATCACGGTCTCTTTAGCCACAAAACCAGTCATAAGCGCACCGGTCATGTGCCATTCACCAAAACCGGCGGGCTTAAAGACAGGCTCTAGCACCTGGGCGGTGCGGCCATAAAGCGAGTCCTCCATAGGCAGGTTGGAGTCAGCGAACTTGTGACCGCCAGCCATGGGGATTGCCCCCATCAGCCACACCACCAGGGTCATCAGCAAAATGATCTTGCCGGCGCCCACCACGAAGGCCCATGAACGCAGCCAGGTGTTCTTCAGCGTCACCACTACACGCGGCAGCTGGTAGGCCGGCAGCACCAGGAACAGCGGGGCGTGAGACTGGCCCTTGGTAATGAATGGCTTCAACACCAGCGCACCGAGCACCACCATTATCAAGCTGAGCACGTAAAGGCTAAACACCACGGTGCCGGTGTGGGTGGGGAAGAAGATGCGGGCAATAAGCAGGTAAATGGTCAGTCGCGCAGCGCAGGAGGTGTAGGGAATCACCAGGGTGGTGACCAGGCGCTGGGCAGCGTTAGGTAGCGTGCGGGTAGCCGCCAGGGAGGGTAGGTTGCACCCAAAACCCATGATCAGTGGCATGATTACGCGCCCATCCAGGCCAATTGCGCGCATGAGTCGGTCGCCCAGGAAGGCGGCACGGGCCATATAACCGGAGTCTTCCAGGATTGAGATCATCAGGAAGATGATGAACATCAACGGGATGAAGGAAGCCACCACCCCTAGACCGGTACACAAACCACCAATCAGCAGGCCATGCACCCAGTTGTCTTGCCAGCCAACCGCTTTTAGAGCCAGACCAATTAAGTGGGCTAGCGAGTAGCTCTTAGACTCGTCAGAAAAAGCCTGCTCAAAGAAGTCCTGGATGGGGCTAACCCATTCACCAGCGATCTTGAACAGCAGCCACATCAGGAAGAAGAACACCGGCAGGCCCATAAGCGGGTGCAGCAAAACCCGGTCCACCTTGTCTGAGAAGGAGGGCTCCAGGGGCTGCTCTAGCTTGCCAAAAGCCTGGGCTTCAAGCTTTTCTACCCACTCAAAGATGGCGTCGGCTTGCTCTAGGCCGCTGGCCTGAGCTTCTGCCTTGCAGTGACCGCACTTGCATTCGTGCTTGCGTGCGCCAGGGGCGCTGTGGGAGGGCTCAATGCCTTTAACCCACTTGGGGTGGGCAATGTTTTCTTTCACCAGGGCCGCAAATTCGTCTGCGTTGCCCAGGTGGCGGGGGTCAATAACGATGACGTCGATCCCCAGGGCCTTGCTTAGGGCCTCCGCGTCAGGGGCTTCATCGGCCACATCAGCCATGGTCAGTACCGCCAGGACGTTGTGCCCAGCCTGGGCTACCTGGCCGAGCAGGTAAAGCGAGCGGGTTAGGGCACTGGCGTCTAGCACCACCACGGTCAGGTCCAGACCGCCCCCGTTTTCGGGGTCGGTGAAGGAGCCGGGGACAGCCGCCAGGGTGTCTACCACTACCTGCTCATCTGGCGAGGCTGCTAGCAGCGAGTAGGTTCCGGGCAGGTCTAGCAGGTTAGCTTCAACGGCTTTCCAGTTGCCACGCATCATTTCGACGGTGGTGCCGGGGGCGTTGATAACCCGCTGGCGGGCGCCGGTTAGAGCATTGAACAGGGTGGATTTACCAACATTGGGGTTACCCACCAGGGCAATAGTGGTGTCGTGGACAGTGGTGTCCAGGGTGATTGTGGCGTGACAGGAGCAGCTCACTTGTTTACCTCCACGTTGATGTGGCGGGCGCTGCGGCGATCTACAGCCACACGGGCGCCGTCAATATTTACCACTACCCCGCCAAAAGCCGCGCGGTTAACCACATGGAGGTTAACGCCCGGGCGCAGGCCCAGTTCATGCAGGCGTAGTAGGTTCTCTTCGCTAATATCCAGTTCGGCCACCTTGGCGCGAACTCTTTTAGGGCACTGACTTAGCAACATGGCGCTATCTTAAGCCTTGCCTTACTTAGGCTAATAGGACCTTAGATGTTGCGCTAATTGTACCGGTTTTAGCTAAATACAATGCCTTCACTTAGCTAATTAGGTAAGGCTACGGGTCCTTAAGCCAATATAAAAACGCCTTGTCAGAAAAGTCTGGGGCCGATTGGCAACAGCCAGTCGGCCCCAACGGCCAGTAGGGTAAACCTACTAACCAGGTGTTTTAGTTGAATAGGTCAGGCAGAACGCGCTCAACTGCGAGGCCTACCTCTGCTAGTTCTAGGACCATAGGCGCACCTAGATCCTGAGATAGAAGATCGTGGCCGGTGATAGCAAAGAGTTCACCGCCGGTGGTGCCAATGCGGGCAGCCTTAACGCCTTCAGCTTCAGCGGCGGCGTAAACCGCCGGCAACGCCCCTTCGGGCACAGCAATCACGCAGCGCGCCCCAGACTCAGAGAACAGGAAGGTGAAGTCATCCAGCCCGGCGCCGTCGGCAGCAGCAGTGGCCGCATTGGCGATGTCCACGCTTACACCCACGCCGCAGCGCAGGGAGCCCTCCAGTAGAGTCTGTACCAGGCCGCCGGCAGAGCAGTCGTGGGCGGCGCTGATCAGGCGCTCACCAGCCGGGGTGCGGGCCTCACTTAGGGCCAACAGCACATTACCCAGAGCCATTTCGGCGTCCAGATCCACCTTGGGCGGCAGGCCACCTAGATGGCGGTGCACTACCCGAGCCCAGGCGGAGCCGTCCAGCTCATCGTAGGTTTCGCCCAGCAGCACTAGGGCTAGGCCTTCTTCCTGCCAGCCTGAAGGGTTAGCGCGGGTGACGTCGTCGATCACGCCCAGCACACCCACCACGGGAGTGGGGTTAATGGAGGAGTCAAGCAGACCCTTAACCTTGCCGTGGGAGTTGTAGAGGGACACGTTACCGCCGGTAACCGGAATACCCATCACCTTGCAGGCGTCAGCCAAACCGGTAATGGCCTCCACCAGCTGCCACATGGCGTCAGGGTCTTCAGGGGAACCAAAGTTCAGGCAGTCGGTTACCGCCAGCGGGCGGGCACCAACCGTGCACACGTTACGGTAGGACTCAGCCAGGGCCTGGGCGGCGCCGGTAGCCGGGTCAAGCTTGGTGAAACGCCCGTTAGCGTCAGTGGAGATAGCCACACCCAAGCCGGTCTTTTCATCCACACGCACCACGCCGGCGTCGTCGGGCTGAGACAGGGCGGTCTGGCCGCGCACGAAACGGTCGTACTGGTTGGTAACCCAGCTGGCAGAGGCGTAGTTGGGGTTAAGCGCAATAGCCATGGCGTGAGCCGCTAGCTCCTTGGAGGAGGCGGGGCGCTGCAGCTTGGCGCTGCTATCAGCATTTAGCTCATCCTGCCAGGCGGGACGGGCGTAGGGGCGGTCATAGGTGGGGCCTTCGTGAGCCACAGTCTTGGGGTCTACGTCCACAATGCGCTCACCGAAGTGATCAATGGTTAGGCGCCCAGAGCCGTTAACCTCACCAATTACGGAGGCTTCCACATCCCACTTGCGGATGACCTCCATGAAGGCATCCAGTTTTTCGGGGGCCACCACAGCCATCATGCGCTCTTGAGATTCACTCATGAGGATCTCGCCGGCGGTTAGAGACGGGTCACGTAGCAGCACGTTCTCTAGGTTGACGTGCATACCGCCGTCACCATTGGAGGCCAGCTCACTGGTGGCGCAGGAAATACCGGCGGCGCCTAGATCCTGGATACCTAGCACTAGATCCTGCTTGAACAGGTCTAGACAGCATTCGATAAGTACCTTCTCCATGAAGGGGTCGCCCACCTGGACGCTGGGGCGCTTGGCCGGCATACCATCCTCGAAGGATTCGCTGGCCAAAATGGAGGCGCCACCAATACCGTCGCCACCGGTGCGGGCCCCAAATAGCACCACCTGGTTGCCGGCGCCCGAGGCGTTAGCTAGGTGAATGTCCTCGTGGCGCATAACGCCCACACACAGGGCGTTTACTAGCGGGTTTTCCTGGTAGGAGGAGTCGAACTCGGTTTCACCACCAATGTTGGGCAGGCCCAGGCAGTTGCCGTAACCACCCACACCGGCCACCACACCGTGCACCACACGGGCGGTGTCTTCATGGTCAACTGCACCAAAACGCAGCTGGTCCATAACCGCCACCGGGCGGGCACCCATAGAGATAATGTCGCGCACAATACCGCCCACACCGGTAGCCGCACCCTGGTAGGGCTCCACGAAGGAGGGGTGGTTGTGGCTTTCTACCTTGTAGGTGACGGCCCAGCCGTCACCGATGTCTACCACACCAGCGTTTTCACCCATACCCACCAGCAGATGCTCACGCATCTGGGGGGTGACCTTCTGGCCAAACTGCTTAAGGTGGATCTTGGAGGACTTGTAGGAGCAGTGCTCAGACCACATTACGGAGTACATGGCCAGCTCAGCGTTGGTGGGACGGCGTCCAAGCAGTCGCTTAATGTCTGCGTACTCTTCCGGTTTAAGACCCAGCTCCGCGTAGGGCATTTCCTTATCTGGGCTAGCCGCAGCGTCCTGAACGGTATCGGGGTGCTCCACGGGGGTAACGGAATTGGGCAGGGAGGTCATTGGCGCTCCTGAACGTGACGTTTAATTGCGCTTAACCGGCGTTGAGTGCGCCTAGCGCATTTACTCTCTAACTCTACTCGTCTTAGCTGGGAAGTTAACAGAGGAAGGCGACAATCGGCCAATATGTGCACTCCAGCATTTTTCACATTGTTGTTTTCGGCGAAAATTCCAAAAGTGCTGTGCACCACAAGCAAATGATGTTGGACTGGTGTCATGAGGAACATCGACGTTACCCCTCGCCCCTTAGCGGAGTTAGCGAGCCACCTCAGCGACGCGGCCACAAAGCGCCTGGACGCCGTCGTCGACGCCGGACGCCGCCTAGGTCAGGGACGCACTATTTTCAACATCACCCCCAGTGCCGCTGCTGACTCAGGTGTGGCCGAGGCAGTAGAAACTATTACCGCGCTGGCACTGGATGCGGGCATCGACACCCGCTGGTATCAACTGGACATGCCCGCCCCGTTTAGGGTTTTAAGCGAGCGCCTGGACAACTGGCTGCATGGCTACGACGACGCCGGCGGGGCCTTGCGTGACAAGGAACGTGATCTTTATGAGCACGTATTGTCCTCGAATGCGGAAAACTTGGTGGATGAGATTTCCAGTGGCGACATTGTGGTGCTGCATGAGGCTGCCACCGCTGGCCTGGCCCAGGCTTTCTCTGAGGCGGGGGCCTGGGTGGTGTGGCGCTGCCACGGCGGCACTGAGGATCTAAACGAGCATAGCCAGCTGGCCTGGAGTTTCCTGGAGCCCTATCTGGACTGGGCTAACCGCATGGTGTTCACCCGTGATGTGTACCGCCCACCGTTTGCCCCGCCAGACAGTTGCGACGTGATCGCCCCTTCTATTGTTCCCGACTCTCCGAAAAACCGCGTTTTGGACTTGGATGAGTCCTTGTCGATTGTGCGTTTAGCGGGGATTTTCGAAGGTGTATCTCCCTTTGATGCGGTGCCTTTCATACGTGAGGATGGGCGCCCGGGGGTGATTGAGAAACTCGATGGCGTGATGCTGGCCGGCGGCCCGGTTCCCCAAGGGGCCCGCGTGGTTACGCAAGTTTCACGCTGGTCTGCACTTAAAGGCAATGTGCAGCTGATTGAGGCTTTTGCCGCTGACCGTGAGCTGCTTGCCGACGACGTGCACCTGCTGCTGGTGGGGCCGGCTTTGGATAGTAAGAGTCGGCAAACTACCCGGGTGGTTAACAGCGCTAGCGGCGAGCCGCAGCTGGCTCCCCACGACGGGCATCCTTCTGAGGCGGCACGCGTGTTGGCGCAGGTGCTTGACGCCCATGCGGTACTGCCGCCGTCGCTGGCTGAGCGGGTGCACGTGGCCGCTATCCCAATGCTTGACCGCGAGGTGAATGCGCTGATTGTTAACGCTTTGCAGCGCACTAGTACGGTGATTACGCTGATGAGCCACCGCGAGGGCTTCGGTTTGCCGGTCACTGAGGCCATGTGGAAGAAGGCTGTGGTGGTGGCCGCCCAGGTGGGTGGTTTGATTGAGCAGATCGACGACGGCGTCAACGGTGTGTTGGTGCCGGGCCTGTCTGCCTACAGCTGGGGCCAAGCCGTAGCTGAGGTACTGCGTTTCCCACAGCAGTCGGCGGAAATGGGCCTGGCGGCCCATGAATCTGTGCGCGCTAATTACCTGCCGGACCGCCACTTGCGTGACTGGCTGGAGCTTATCGCCACCATGGTGGACGAACGCTAAAACTGGTGGAGGCAGCCCCTGATGGGACTGCCTCCACTTTTAGTTGTTGCGGCTGGCTGTTGGCCGCGAGCGCCAGCCAACCGCGAATGTCCGCTGGTAAACCGCGAGCGCCGGCTGGCCTGGGCCAGCCCAGTTTTGGCGCCTAGCTAGCTCTGAATGGCCGGCTACCTGGCTGATCAGGCGGTGGCTAGCACTGCGTTTAGGACGGAGGCGAATACGCCTAGGCCGTCAACGCCGGTGCGTAGGCCGCCGGCGCCGGCGGGGCCGAAGCCGGGTTCTACGGCGTGTTCGGGGTGGGGCATGAGGCCCACTACGTTGCCGCGTTCGTTGGCTACGCCGGCGATGTCGCGGGCAGAGCCGTTGGGGTTGCCGCCTAGGTAGCGGAATACTACGCGCCCTTCGCCTTCGAGGCGGTCTAGGTCCTCATCTGAGGCGATGAAGTTACCTTCACCGTTCTTCATGGGCACCACGATTTCCTGGCCGGCGCTAAAGGCGTTGGTCCAGGCGGTGTTGACGTTTTCGACCCGTAGTTTCTGCTCGCGGCAGATGAACTTTTGGTGGTCGTTGCGGATTAGGGCGCCGGGTAGTAGGTGGGCTTCGGTGAGGATTTGGAAGCCGTTGCAGATGCCTAGTACGGGCATGCCTTTGTGGGCGGCGTCGATTACTTCTTGCATTACCGGGGCGAAGCGTGCGATGGCGCCACAGCGTAGGTAGTCGCCGTATGAGAAGCCGCCGGGTACTACTACGGCGTCGACTGCGTGTAGGTCGGCGTCTTTGTGCCAGAGGCTGACGGGTTCGGCTCCGGCTAGGCGTACGGCGCGTAGGGCGTCGACGTCGTCGAGGGTGCCGGGGAAGGTGATTACACCGATACGTGCCAAGGTTTAGGCCTCCTCAGCGCGAACAGAAACCACGTCTTCAATGATGGGGTTGCTCAGCAGCTTGTCGGCGGCTTCGCGGGCGGCGGCTAGGTCTGCTTCGGTTACTTCACCTTCTACGGTTAGTTCGAAGCGGCGCCCTTGACGCACCGCAGTGAACTGTTCGAAGCCTAGGCGCGGTAGGGAACCCACTACGGCTTTACCTTGGGGGTCTAGGATTTCCGGCTTAGGCATAACTTCAACAACAATGCGTCCCATGGTTTCTCCTGTATGGGCGGGCGTAAGTCACTACCAGGTTACTAGCACCAACGGACAAACTACATACTTGCCAGGCGTTGTATATCTCAATTTATTGGTTTAGTTAGGTATCTGTAGCTAGCGGGAAACTAACTATCTAATACTTTAAACTGGTGTTGACCGCGCGTGGCCTGCCCCCGCCCATTGTTTCACTGTGGAAACGGCCGCTGACCACGCATCCATTAATCTCGATGAAGAGGAAATAATGCGTCTGACTTTGCCTCGGCGTCGTTGGGCGGCCGGATTGGCTGTTGTGGCTATGACTTTGACAGGTCTAGCCCCGGTAGCCGTCGCAACTGGTCCGGTAGCTGTGCCGGCTAGCCCCACTCAAGCCGATTCCCATCCCCAAGTTTTACCTGCTCCCCAGTCACTGAGTTGGGGTAGCGGCGCTGCCAACTTTAAGTCCACTACGGTGCATTTTGATGTGCAAAACCAGGACGAGCCCACTAAAGCTACGCTGAATGCTTTAGCTAAAGCCAATAACTTGCAGGTCACTAGTGCGGCTGCGGCCACGCTGAAGGTCACGGTTAAGGTGGCTTCAGCTGGTGAGCAGGGCGACGGCGCTGGCCAGGCACCTAAGCACGCTGAGGGCTACCTGCTTAAAGCTGAGGGCAACAATGTCACCATTACTGGTTCTGACACGCGCGGCGCCTACTATGGCGTGCAAACGCTGCGTCAGCTGGTTAAAGACGGCAAGCTGTATCACGCTACGGTGCGTGACTGGCCGCTGATGAGCGTGCGCGGCACGATTGAGGGTTTTTACGGTATTCCTTGGTCTCACCAGGCCCGCCAGGATATTTTGGCTTTCTCTGGCCAGCACAAGATGAATACCTACATTTACACCCCTAAGGATGACGCTTATCTGCGCGCTAAGTGGCGTGAACTGTATCCGCAGGCGGAGCTGGCTAAGCTCAAGGAGCTGGTGGATGCCGCTAACGCTAACCACGTGGATTTTGTTTTTGCCCTCTCCCCCGGTAACGACATTTGCTACGGCCAGCAAAGCGAGTATGACGCCACAGTGGCTAAGTTTGAGCAGCTGCGTAAGATTGGGGTGCGCTCGTTCTATATCGCTTTGGACGACATTAACCCGCGTTTGAACTGCGATTCTGACGCCACCCAGTTCCCCTCGCGGGGGCCTTGGACGCAGCTGGCTGACGCCCAGTCTTACTACCTGAACAAGGTGCAAACTGAGTATGTTAAGGCCAACCAACTCAATGATTTGATGATGGTGCCCACTAACTATTCGGGTAACGCCACTGACCCGTTTAAGACAGCTCAGGGTGAGCGTTTAAACCAGGATATTCGTATGCAGTGGACTGGGATGGGGGTTTTCTCTGACCAGATCACTGTTGACCAGGTGACTAAGGCTGCCACCACCTACAACAATAAGCACCTGTTTATTTGGGATAACTTCCCGGTTAATGATGGCCAGCGTGGGCGGCTGTTCCTTAACCCCTTAGAGGGCCGCGATCCCAACTTGTACAAGTACATTGACGGTTTCACCTCTAACCCAATGATTCAGCCCTATGCTTCGCTACCGTCGCTAGCTAACTATGGTGATTACACCTGGAATGGACCTAAGTATGACGCTAAGGCCTCGTTTAAGGCGGCTTTGGCACAGCTGGCCGGCACCAGTGACAGCCAGGTCATTAAGGCGCTGGATGCGTTTGTGGATCTTAACCAGTCGTGGAAGCCTTACCGGGCTTCTTCACAAAGCGCCCCTCAGCTGTCTAGTGAAGTTAAGGCTTTTAATGATGCTTTAGCTAGCGGCAATGCAGCCACTATTAAGTCCACTGCCGCTACTTTGCGCGCGCGTTTGCAGTTGATTGAGCAAGCCCCGCAGCTGCTTGCCAAGATGGAATCTAAGGGTTTTTACAATGACATTAAGCCTTGGTTGGAGGCGGCCCGCGATTGGGCTAAGGCCAGCCAGTCGGCTTTGGATGTTTATTTGGCTATTAATACCAATAATGGTGAGCAGGCCACTAGCGCCCTGATGGCTATGCAAGCCTCACAGCAAAGTGCGCTTAAGCCCCGCGTGGATGATATGGATTCGGACTTTACGGTTAAGCCCGCTTCTATTACAGCTTCTGTGGGCGACGGCGTCTTTAACACTTTCGTGGACGATGCCGCTAAGGCTTGGGATAAGTGGGCTGCTTTGACTCCCGCTAAGGGCGGGGCCGCCTTGAAGGTAGCCAAGGCTTCTACCACTATGGGTACTTGGGAGAGCTATGTGCCCGCTAACGCGGTTGATGGCCGGGAGGATACTTTCTACTGGTCTAACTCTGCCCCGCAGCCGGGTTCTTATTTCCAGCTTGATCTTGGTAGCGAGCAGGAGATTGGCTTGGTGCATGTCAGCCAGGGCCGTAGTGCTTCACAAACTGGCGACATGATCTATAACGCTGAGGTTGAGGTTTCTGCTGATGGTTCTAACTGGACTTCGCTGGGCCAGTTCACTAACCAGGCTGAGATTACGGCTAAGGCGCCCGCCGGCACTATGGCGCGTTATGTGCGTCTGAAGGCCACTGCGGCTAATGGTAATGGGGCTTGGGTGCAGATCCGCGAGTTCCAGGTTTCTAGCCCCACTAAGGGTTTGTCTACCACTTTGGTTACCGCTAAGGATCACCCACTAGATAATGCGGTTGACGCTAAGGGGGCTACGGCTTTGGTGGCCACCCAGGTGCCTGAGGGCGCTAATTTGGTGCGTGAGCTGCCTCAGGCGGCTGACGGCAAGGTGAGTGTGGTTGTGGCCGGCCAGGTTGGGGCCACGGTTGAGTATCAGCGCAGTGATGGTACTTGGGTAGCTTTGGGTAGTGCCGACGCCGCCAAGCACTATCAGGTGTTTGCGGTTGAGGGCCCGGTTAAGGCGATTCGGCTGACTTCCATTAAGGGCGAGGTTTTGCCCAACATTTTGGAGTTTTCTTACCGGGCTTGGCGTGCGGGTGATCCTCAGCCGGGATCGACGCCGGCGCCCACCCCTGCCCCGACGGTTGCGCCCACTGCGTCTCCGGCCCCCACGGCCAGCCCAGCGCCCACGGTAGCCCCCACCAGTCCGGCACCCACTGTGGTGCCCACGGCTACTCCCACGCCCAGCCCGGCACCGACCAGCCAACCCACGGCTACTCCCACGGCTAGCCCGGCACCCACTGCGGCTCCAACCGCTACCGCCGCGCCTAGCCCCACCGCCAGCGCTGCCCCCACGGCAACCAGCCAGCCCACTACGGCTCCCACCGCTACCGCCGCGCCTACGGCAAGTAAGCCCACTACGGCTCCCACGGGTCGGCCTAGCGCCCTACCCAGCGCCTCCGGCAGGCCGGGCGCGCTGCCTTCAGCTAAGCCGTCCTTGCTGCCTGGACAGCGGATCACGCTAAACCCGACCCCTGGCCAGGCCCGTTACTCCAAGGTCTCATTGGCCCACACCGGGGCTAACCTTGCAGTTGGTTTAGTGGCCCTAGCGGCCCTAGCTAGCGGCGGCTTGCTGCTGGCCCGGCGTCGTCGTCAAAGCTAAACCAAAGGCGCCGGGCAAGGGAACGGTAACCAAAAACCTTGCCCGGCCCTAAAAACACTTTTGGGTGGGACGCTTAAAGCATCCCACCCAAATCTGTATCTAGCCGCTACAGCCACGACGCAGCAGGCAGCAACCCGGGATCCAGCGCAGCAAAGCAAGTACTTAGCGGCGCGACAAGCAGCAACCGGAGCTGCTGCGCGGCAGGCAACGCGGGGCGCTGCAGGGCACCAGCTACTGTTACAGGGCCAGGGGCTTGCCGGTTAGGCGCTCGTAGGCCTCCAGGTAGCGCTCGCGGGTGCGCTCAACTACCTGCTCAGGTAAGGCCGGGGGCTGCTGGCCACTGTTACGATCCCAGCCGCTTTCCTTAGCTAGCCAGTCACGCACAAACTGCTTGTCATAAGAAGGCGTCACCTGACCCTCAACCCACTGGTCAGCCGGCCAGAAACGGGAAGAATCAGGAGTCAGCACCTCGTCACCCAAAACCAGTTCACCCTGGCTGCCGCGCCCAAATTCAAACTTGGTGTCAGCCAGGATAATGCCGCGCTGCTTAGCGATATCAGCGGCGCGCGTGTACAGCTCCAAGGTGGTCTGGCGTAGTGCCTGGGCTGGCTCGGGGCCAACCATTTGTGCTACCCGTTCAAAGGAAACGTTCTCATCGTGGTCGCCCAGTTCAGCTTTGGCGGCAGGGGTGAAAATCGGCTCCGGTAGCGGCGAAGCCTCCACCAAACCAGGCGGTAAAGCCACCCCACATACCTGCTGGCCGGCACGGTATTCAACCAGGCCCGAGCCGGTTAGGTAGCCGCGAGCTACGCACTCTACCGGGTACATGTCCAGGCGGCGGCAAATCATGGCGCGCCCAGCTACCTGTGCGGGCACATCCAGCGACAGCAGGTGGTTAGGCACTATCTGCTCCAGCTGCTCAAACCACCACACGCTCAGGGCGGTTAGCACCTTGCCCTTATCGGGAATCTGCGAGCTGAGCACATAGTCATAGGCGCTGATGCGGTCGCTGGCCACCACCAGCAGCACATCCTCGCCGTCCCACGGCCCCTGGGGGGCAGGCACATAAACATCGCGGACCTTACCGGAAACCAGGTGCTTCCAGCCGTCTAGAACCGGTGCGGCAGGTAGTTCAATTCCCATTTTTAACGCTCCACATAGGCGGGGGCGGCGATATCACTACGGTGATAGGCGCCGTCGAACTTAATCTTGCTTACCGCCGCGTAAGCCTTAGCGCGCGCTGCGGCCACATCTTCACCCAGCGCCACCACCGACAGCACCCGGCCACCGGCGGTAACTAGCTCGTTGTCGTCATTACGGGCAGTTCCCGCATGTAGCACATGCACGTCAGGGTCAGCTTCAGCCTGCTCAATACCGGTGATTACATCCCCAGTGGTGGGGGTGGAGGGGTAGCCGGCAGCGGAAATAACCACGTCAACAGCGGCCTTATCGCTCCACTGGGGCTCAGCTACCTGATCTAGGCGCCCCACTGCAGCCGCGTGCAACAGCTGGGGCAGCGAAGAGTCTAGACGCGCCAGCACAGCCTGAGTCTCAGGGTCACCAAAACGCACGTTAAACTCCACTACGCGCATCCCCTTGCTGGTTAGCGCCAAGCCGCAGTAAAGCAGACCAATGAAAGGCGTGCCTCGGCGAGCCATCTCGTCAACCACCGGCTGTGCCACCTGCTCTATCACCTGCTGGCCCAAATCAGCCGGGGCCCAAGGCAGCGGCGTGTAAGAACCCATACCACCCGTGTTCGGGCCGGCGTCGCCGTCACCAATACGTTTAAAGTCTTGGGCGGGGCTCAGTGCGCGCACAGTGCGCCCGTCACAAACACAGAAAACTGAAGCTTCTGGGCCGTCTAGGTAATCCTCAACCACCACGGCGCCACCTTCACGCTCTAGGCAAGCCAGGCCGTGCTTAAGTGCCGCGTCACGGTCAGAAGTAACCACAACCCCCTTACCGGCAGCTAGCCCGTCTTCCTTGACTACATAGGGGGCACCGAACTCATCCAAAGCCTGCTCTAGCTGGCCGGGGCTAGTGACAATGCGGGCACTGGCAGTAGGCACATGGGCGGAGGCCATAACTTCCTTAGCGAAAGCCTTAGAACCCTCCAGGCGGGCAGCTTCCTTACTGGGTCCAAACACCGCAATGTCTGCCTGACGCAAAGCATCAGCCACGCCTGCTACCAGTGGCGCCTCCGGGCCCACCACCACCAGGTCAGCCCCCATCTCGCGAGCCAAGGTGACTACTTCATCAGGGCTATTGGGGTCAATGAACAAGTTAGTGGCGATCTGCGCAGTGCCGGGGTTACCCGGTGCTACAACAAGTTCGGTGGTCTGTGGGTCACGGGATAAGGCACGGGCCAGCGCATGTTCACGTGCACCAGAGCCCAGAAGCAGGATTTTCACGTACCCACTTTAGCCGCTCACCGCCCCTAATTAAACCGCTAACGGTCCCAAATGTCCGCTAGTAGTTAACTAGCGATACTTAAACAAAAGTTTCCCCCCGCCCAGTGGGCGGGGGGAAACTATCTATGGTTAGCGGCCAGCTAACTGGTAAGCAGCTGCTGTGTTAGCGCTTGGCTAGCTGGTTGCCCGCTAGTTGGTACTAGCTAGTTGGTACTAGCTAGCTGGTACTAGCAGCGCTCACTTGGCGGCGGCGATGCGCTCACGGAACTTGGCCAGCTGCGCGGTGATCTCGGCGGGAACCTTGTCACCGAACTGAGCCAGGTACTCCTCGGTGGAGTCCATCTCAGCGGCCCAAGCCTCGGGGTCGATAGCGAAGAGCTTGTTCCAAGCAGCTTCGTCTACCTCGTCCAGGCCCTCAAGGTTGAAGTCCTCGAACTTGGGGTAGCGGCCGGTGACGCCGTCGATGGCCTCTACCTGGCCAGCGGCGCGACGCACGATCCAGTCCAGAACGCGGCTGTTCTCGCCGTATCCAGGCCACAGGAAGTTGCCGTCCTCGTCCTTACGGAACCAGTTGACCTGGTAAACCTTGGGGAACTTGTCGCCAACCTTGTCCTGCATCTCCAGCCAGTGACCCCAGTAGTCGGCCATGTTGTAACCGCAGAAGGGCAGCATAGCGAAGGGGTCGTGGCGCAGGGAGCCGGCCTTAACGTCGGTGGCGGCAGCGGTGACCTCAGAGGCCACGGAAGCACCGATGAACACGCCGTGAGCGGGTTCGTACTGCTCGGCTACCAGCGGCACGTTGGTGGCGCGGCGGCCACCGAACAGGATGGCGTCGATGGCTACACCCTCGGGGGCTTCCCAGTCACCACAGATGATCGGGCACTGAGCGGCCGGGGTGGTGAAGCGAGAGTTGGGGTGAGCGGCCTTCTTACCCTCGGCAGCGTCAGCCGGGGTGTAGTCGTTGCCGTGCCAGTCGATCAGGTGCTCGGGCAGCGGAGCGTCAATGCCCTCCCACCAAACGTCGCCGTCGTCGGTCAAAGCAACGTTGGTGAAGATGGTGTTGGCCTTCATGGTGTCCATGGCCATCGGGTTGGTCTTGTAGCTGGTGCCGGGGGCGACGCCGAAGAAGCCAGCCTCGGGGTTGATGGCGCGCAGGCTGCCGTCCTCACCAGGACGCATCCAGGCGATGTCGTCACCAATGGTCTCAACCTTGTAGCCCGGGATGGTGGGCTGGAGCATGGCCAGGTTGGTCTTACCGCAGGCGCTGGGGAAAGCGGCAGTTACGTGGTACTGCTTGCCGCTGGCCTCATCGGTCAGACGCAGGATCAGCATGTGCTCGGCCATCCAGCCGTCGCGGCGGGCCATGGTGGAGGCGATACGCAGGGCGTAGCACTTCTTGCCCAGCAGGGCGTTGCCGCCGTAACCGGAACCGTAGGACCAGATCTCGTTGGTCTCGGGGAAGTGGGTGATGTACTTTTCCTCGTTGCAAGGCCAGGTGGTGTCTTCCTGACCGGGAGCCAGCGGGGCACCTACAGAGTGCACGGCGGGAACCCAGGGGCGACCTTCGTTGATCAGGTCCATTGCCTTGGTGCCAATGCGGGCCATGATGCGCATGTTGACTACCACGTAGGGGGAGTCGGTGATCTCAATACCCAGCTGGGAGATGGGGCCGCCGAGGGGACCCATGGAGAAGGGGATCACGTACATGGTGCGGCCAGCGTAGGTGCCGTCAAACTTCTCGTGGAGGATCTTCTTCATCTCAACCGGGTCGTACCAGTGGTTGGTCGGACCGGCGTCTTCTTCCTTCTCAGAGCAGATGAAGGTGCGCGACTCTACGCGGGCGACGTCGCTGGGCAGCGAACGGGCCAGGAAGGAGTTGGGGCGCTTCTCGGGGTTTAGGCGAGTGAACATGCCGGACTCAACCATTTCGCTGGTCAGACGGTCCCACTCTTCCTGGCTACCATCGCAGAAGTAAACCTTCTCGGGCTTACCCAGTTCAGCAATGCGGGTAGCGAAAGCAATGACGTCTTCGGGAGCGTTGGCCGGAGCTGCGGCGCGAACGTCCTGCGCGGTGACAGTCATATGATTCCCTTCCTTGGGGGTGCTTATTTATCTTTGGCTTGCGCCTGTTAACGCGCTTATTCTCTCTCAATACCCCGGGTGACTTCTTCCCAAAGGTCCTATGGTTCACGTCACATGCATAGTAAAGGCGCAGATAAACCGCGAGATTTACCTGCGCCTGAACTACTCAAAAGCCAACAAAAAGCTTCTAAGCTGCTAGGAAACACGCCCTAGCGAGATGGGTTTAGCTAAATAAGGCTTGCCCCACCATAGTGTCTGACTGACCGATCCCGGCAGGAATCGCGAACAGGGCGCGTGCCTGGTGCTGCAAATATTCACTCAGGGCGTCCTTTTGAGTCATCTTGTCCAAGATCGGGTAGAAGTTTGTGCGCGGGTCACGCACGAAGGCAATAAAGAACAGACCTGCGCTCAAACGCCCTAGTGCGTCTGAACCTTCGGTGTAGTTGTAGCCGCGACGCAGCATCCAGCGCCCCTTGTTTTGCTCGGGGTTAACGATGGCGATGTGAGAGTCTGCGGGGACCTCCAGCTCTCCTTCCTTGTTCTTAGCCTTGAAGTCGATCGGCTTGAACTCGTCTTTGCCGCTGGTAGGAGCCGTAACGTTAAGCGGGGCACCGTAACGCTTATCGCGCCCAAAGGTTTGTTCCTGCTCGATCAGACGCAGGTTGTCCCACATTTCAGCGAACATGTGGATTTTGCGCACCACAAAGTAGGTGCCGCCAGTCATCCAGTCTGCGCCGCTGTCATCTCCCTTTTGCACCCACAGGTGCTCGTTTAACTTGGCGTCTCCGTCTTCAGACTTAATGTTGTTGGTGCCGTCCTTGAAGCCAAACAGGTTACGCGGGGTTTCTTGGGCTACCGAGGTGGAGGAGGTGCGTCCATAACCGGTCTGGCTCCAGCGCATTTTGGCCGTGCCCATGGCAATACGGTTTAGGTTGCGAATGGCGTGCACACACACCTGGGAGTCGTTCGAGCAGGCCTGCACCAGCAGGTCACCGTCTGAATCAGCAGCGCGGATGTTTTCGTTAGCGAATTTGGGCATGCCCTCAGACAGGATCTTGGGCATCTTTTTGGCAATGCCGAAACGGTCTTTGCCGTCACTGTCCACAAACAGCGAGCGCCCGAACCCGAAGGTGATGGTTAGCCCGTTGGGCTTGTAACCCCAGGCTTCACCGCTGTCGCGCGGCACGGCCTGCTTGTTTTCGTTGGGTTCGCCGCCTACTAGTTCGCCGGCGGTCATTTGCTGTGCAGCTACGGTCCAGTCGCTTAGCAGCTGTTTGAGCTCTTCAGGGTCGGTGGTGGTCACGTCGAAGGCGGCGCAGAACATGTTGTCTTGGGCGGGGGTGAGGATGCCAGCTTGGTGCTTACCACGGAATGGGTAAGTGTCCAAGATTTTGTCTGCCGGGTTGTCTTCTCCTCCGGCTGCGTAGCCACCGGCGGCGCCGGCTAGGGCTCCGGCGGCTAGGCCGGCCCCAGCAAAACCGAAGGCGGCGCGGCGTGAGACGTGGTGGGCGGCTTTGTCCTCGTCTGCTCCGCTGTCAGTGGCAACGACGGCGTCGCTGGCGGTTTCGTTAGCCGTTTCAGCCGCGTTTTGGGTTGCGTCTGCGGCTGCTTCAGCGGGGCTGTTAGCGCTTTCTGCGGCGCCTGTAGCCTTGTTGCTCATTAGGTTCTCCTTAGCTAAATACAAATTTCCCAGTCATTATTATGGGTGTAAATAGCCCGCAGATCAGCCCCTAGGGACTAAATCTGCGGGCTATTTAGTCACATTTGCCTTACCTTAATCTGCTCAGCCTAAGCAAAGTGTTAGCTAAACAGGGTGGGCGCGGTGGTTAGCAGCGTTTATCAGTGCAGCACGATGCCGCTGATCTCGCTTAGCTGCTTGGCCAGGGCGGCAACCTCGCTGGAGAACTGCTGCTGAGCCTTGGTGTAGGAGTTCTTGGCGGGAGCCTCACCGGCGTCCTTCTGAACGGAGGCGATGGTGTCGTAGCCGACGTACTTGGTGGCACCGTCGGTGGTCTTACCGTCAGCGTGGGAGTCGATCAGCTTGTGTACAGCCTTGAACTTGGCCTTGATCTTCTTGTCCAGCTCAGGGTTGGACTTGGCCACGATTTCAGAGACGTTGCCGTAGGCTACCTCGGCGCCTTCAATGTTGGCCTTGAAGTCGTAGAGGTCAGTGTGGGAGAAGGTGTCTTCTTCACCAACAATCTTGGTGTCGGCCACCTCGTTGACTAGGTCAACGGAGCCGGTTACTACGTCGTTGATGGTCAGTGAAAACTTCTTGCCGTCCACACCGGTGATCTTGCCGTAAACCAGGTCGTAGAGTTTCTGGGTGTTTTCTTCCAGGTTGGTAGCGGCTGCCTTGCGGTCAGCGTCGCTGGCGAACTTGAACTGGCTACCCCCCCACAGGTCGGCCTCGATGCGGTGCCAACCGGTCCAGCTCTTGAGCACCTCGGGGTCGGTGACAGACTTGCCGGCGTCGGCAGACAGGTTCTGGATACGCACGTCGAGTGCGCCGTCGAGGTCACCGGCTTCCTTGATACCAAACTTCTCAGCGGTCGGCTCGATGCGCTCGTAGTGCTGGCGCGCTAGCGGGAACAGTTCCTTAGCCTTGGCGGTGTCACCAGAGGTGTAGGCGGCGGTGAAGGCCTTGGTGGCGGTTAGTAGCTGACCGACCTGGTCCTTAACGTAGGAGGTGTAGTTGGCTACGGCCTGCTCTTCAAGCTTCTTGACGTCGCTGCCGACGGCCACTTCCTTACCCTTGGTGACCTTGAGCTGGGTAGCTCCCACCAGGGCACCAACCATGTTGGGCTTGCAGGCGCTGTAGTAGGTGCCTTCCTTGAGGGCGGTGGTTAGCTCGGTGGAGGTGCCCGGGCCGATGTTCTCCTTTTCGGAGACGATCTGTAGCTTGTTTTCGGTCAAAACCTCAAACTCGTTGGGGACAGTACCCTCGTTGGAGATCTTGAAGGTCACCTGGCCCGCAGGGAAGGACTTGGAGGAAACCTCGCAGCCCTTGTCGGTGATTTTTACGTTGATGGTGTTGGAGCCGGCTGCGTTAGTGCCGGCGCTGCCACCCTGGTTGTTTGCAGTGCAGCCGCCCAGGACAGACAGGGCGACTACCGGTAGCGCCACCAGCGCGGCGCGTACTCGACGTGTAATCATCTATTTTTCCTTGTCGGATGGGTTTTGGGTTGGGAAGGAAGGGGTAGTTGCTGTGGTCGCCAAGCTTCCTTCCCGACGCCGTCGACCACAAGTCTTTTAGGCTGCGGCTACCTCAGCCGGCCTTGTTCTCCACCTTGGGGGCTTTACCCAACTTGGTGTGTGCCACCCGGGCGAAGAAGTACAAGGTGGGCCAGAAGTAGATGTTCCAGCCGATTACTTGCAGCCAGGTGGGGGTGGGGTTGACCTGGAATAGGGCCACGCTCACCTCGTAAAGCCAACGCAGCGGGTTGACTGAGGATTGGGGCACCCAGTCGGATACGTCCCAGGCGTGGTGAGCCCAGCCTGGCAACAGCGAGGCTTCCTGAAGGTCACCTAGGCCGTAGGAGATAATGCCGGCGGCCACCACAATCAGGAAGTAGCCGGTCACGGTGAAGAACAGGGAAAGATTGATGCGCACTCCCCCGCGATAGATCAGGTAGCCCAGCGCAATGGCTACCACCAGGCCACCAACCACTCCGGCGGCGATAGCTGGCGTGGATTTTTCTACAGCTGAGCGCACGGTCGCCCAAATAAATAGGGCGGTTTCGATACCTTCACGGCCTACCGCGAAGATGGCAATCCAGATGATGCCCCAGCCTCGCCCGTCTTTTTCTAGCGAGGCCGATAGGCTGTCGCGCAGGCCTTGGCTCATTTGGCGCGAGTTTTTGCCCATCCAGAAAATCATCCAGGTAACCATGGCCACGGCCACCAGCGATAGTGAACCACCAATGATTTCTTGGGCCTGGAAGGTTAGGGTTTGTGGACCCCAGGTCAAGATAGCGCCAATGGCTAGCGGCACCAGCGCAGCGGCCAACACCCCTAAAGTCAGCTTGCCAAACAGGTCTCGACGACCAATTTTGGCCAGGTAGGCGGCAATCACGCCTACCACCAGGGCGGCCTCTAGACCCTCACGCAGGGCGATAATAAAGTTCGCAAAGAATAGGGACATGCTCTTACTTTTATTAGGCTAGACTCACTTCCGAAAGGTCAGCCTAACCTTTATCTGCCCTACACTCAAGCAGTTTTAGCTAAGTTGAGACGCTCGGTTACCATAACGTGACTCACCCTTAAGTCCCAGACGCGGCGTCAGAATATTTGCGCAGCCATAGGCCACATTTTTGGCCACACCATGCCATAAAACCGGCATCTGCGGCGTCGAGAAAATAACTGCTTTATCCAAAGCCGCAACCGCCCTAGCCTCAGCGCTAAAACTACCAACGCTTAAACATGCGAAAATAGCTTTATGCGAGCATCAGCCAACCGAAGGCGTTTTGCGGCACTAACCTGCCTAGCCTTAGTCCCCGCCCTTGGCGCCTGTCAGGCCCATATGGATCTAACCGTGCACCAGGAGGGCACCTACGACGCCGTCATTCGCATGGTGGACAACACGTCCTCGCAGATCACCAGCACTTCACAGTGCAAGCAGCTGGCTAGTTCCTTGCGCAGCTCGATTGCTACTAATAAGGGCAGTGAAATTAAGGTCAAGTCCATCAAGGGCGACGAGGGTATTGGCTGCGAATTCACCTTTAAATCTATTCCGGTAGCCACCGCCGCCACTAAGCCGGCCCCCAATTCCAGCACCGCGAGCGCCAATGCCTCAGCTAACGCGAACGCCTCGGCGAGCCCCACCGGCGCCACTAACGCACTAGTGTGGCGCCAGGGCAACAAGGTTTTTGTGCGTATTCCCGGGGTAAACACTGACGGAAACTCTGAGGCCGCCGGCACCTCCCCTAGCGCGGGCACCTCAGCTGGCTCTGGCGGCTCAGGAAACTCAGCTGGTTCGAACGGCTCTGGCGGCTCTGGCTCTGGTAACTCTGGCGCATCCGGCGGCTCCAGCAAATCCGGCAGCGGCGATGATGTGGTTGAAAAATACAAATCGCTGATCGATACCAAGCTGACGGTAACTTTCCCCGGCGCAGTCATTGATGCTGGCGGCGGTAAGGTGCAGGGACACAAGGTCACTTGGAGCGGCCCGCAGATCCTAGCTACTGGGGTCAGCGCCTCTGGCTACGCGATTGGTGATGGCGGCATGCCCTGGTATTCGGCCTCACGCCCGTGGGCTTGGCTGATTGTCGGCTCGGTCTTTGCGTTGACGGCATTTGGTTTTTGGCGACGCCGCCGCGCCCGCAGCTAGAGCGCCGTCGTCAGCCCCAGCAGCGCCGTCGGACCCAGGCAGCTAAAACAGCACCACGGCACCAAAAAACCAATAAATCGCCCCGACAACCTAACGGTAGCCGGGGCGATTTATTTAAACGTTCGCGGGGCTCAGCGGCCCTGGGCGATCTTTTGCTTGCGCTTGGAGCTGACCACTACGGCCACAACCACAATCGCGATCACCAAAACCGCAGCCACGCCACCGATGATCAGGCCGGTGGACAGGCCAGAGTCGGAGGACTTCTCAGCAGCGGTGGCCTTAGCAGTGGCGGTGGGTTCAGCCTTCTTCTCGGCGCTGACCTTACCGGTAATAGTGCTAGCAGTGGTGCCATCAGCGAAGGTTACGGTGTTACCGGAGATGGTGCCGCCCTTAGCGGAGGTTACGTCGCCGGGGTAGGTTACCTTCATGTCCATCTTGTAGGTACCAACAGCCTGCAGGCTGGATAAGGATCCAGTTAGCGTGGAAGCATCAAAGGTGAACTCGCCCTTTTCTTCCTTACCACCCAGGATGGTGGCGGTGTCGCCCTTAACTACCAGGCGGCAGACCTTACCGCCATCAGTGCCATCAACAACCGTAGCATCGGTAGTGGTGCCCGCAGTGGCCGGAATAGCAGCCTTAATGTTGGGGCACACCTGGGTGATAATAGTGCCGTTATCGCCGTCAACAGCGATGTCAACCTGGTACACCGTGTTGGTCATGGACTCAATGTTGACGTTTGCGTGGATGGTGAAGGCCATAGCAGCCTGGGCCGGAGAAGCTACTAGCGCGCCGCCAACAGCCAGAGCTGCAGCCGCTCCTAGGGAAAGCGCCTTGGTACGAATACGCTTAAAAATAGACATTATCTACCTTTCTTTCTGCCTGGTTTGGGGATAAGCAGAATCCTCGGCAATTGTATGGGCTCAAACTTGATACTTGCTGGGACGTGTCCGACTTGTTACCTAAGTGGGTAACATATAAACCAAAACGACGATATAGCCAGGCTATATCGTCGTTTTAGTTTTAAACAGCTAACAAATACGGCTTACTGCTGCGGGTAGCCGCCCTGTCGGTAGCCCTGCTGGGGGTATTGACCTTGCTGAGGGTACTGGCCCTGCTGAGGATACTGACCACCCTGCTGCGGGTAGCCCTGCTGAGGATACTGGCCGCCCTGCTGGTAACCACCCTGGGGGTAGCCACCTTGCTGGGGGTAGCCCTGCTGCGGGGCGTAACCAAACTGGCCACCCATAGCGCTAGGCGGCTTCTTCTTGCCAGAGCGCACCGCGAAGAACACGCCCACACCAACCAGTAGCACTACTGCTACACCAATGATTATGTAGAGCACGGTGTTGTCATCTGAGCTTGAGGAGCTGGAGGAGCTGGAGGAACTACCTGAACCCTTGGCGCTACCGTCCCCATTGTTCGAGGCACCACCCTTGTTATCAGAAGAATCCCCATTGTCAGAGGAGCCACTACCAGGGTTACCTACTACCTTATACTTTCCACCCACCTTGAGCTTGGCGGTGTTGCCGCTAACTTCAGCGCCTTCAGCGGAAACAATGCCGCCACCAAAAGTTACGCGATAGTCGAACGAACTATCACCATAGCTACTGAGACTGCTAAGCCCAGTTAGATCGCCTGAAATACTCACATTGTTACCATCGCGCTCAACCTTGGAGCTAATGCCGCTCACGCCAGAGTCGGATGTGGTAGAGCTGATTAGTGTCTCAAGCGGCACAGTAACTTCGACGGCACAAACTTCTACACCCTCATACTGGGTAATTTCAGATTTTTTAACGGCGCCATAACCAAGCGGGCTAGTGCCGCCAGTGCTGTACTTACTGCACATGGTCTTGTGGTCAGCACCTTGGACAGTGCTGTGGACCTTCATAGAGACCGTTACAGTGTCCCCAGCGAATTTAAATTCGGTCCACACTTTCATAGTTTGAGCGTCATCAGCACGCGCTGGGACGGTAAGACTTACCAGCGAAAATGCCAGCACAAAGGCAGCCAAGATGGCCCCTAGGCGCGCCACAAACGAGTGTGACTTCAAAGCAACAGCGTTCATGCTTCTTACCCTAGCCCTTTTTAGTAGGCCAAGCATCTTAAAGCCTTGGGGATTAAACCCCGGCGCCCAACTATTTCCTGATTTTGCGTGACCTAGCGGACCGGTGTTTATGACCACAGGGCCCCACAATAAGCAGCACTACCCCAATGACTACCGTGAGCGCCGTCGCCCCCACAATCACGTAAAGCACGGCGCTACCAACCGACATCTCCGCGCCAGAGTCGCTGGCACTAGTGATAACAGAACTGGTGGTGGAGCTAGCGTCAGTAGCCACGTAACTGGCAGCGCGGGCCGGCGAATTTACCAGCAGCAGCGCAAAAGCCAGCAGTAGGGTGCCCAACACGGCCCCTACTCGCTCTAACCCTACTTTCATAGCATTCATCCTGCTCACGGCCCTATCCTAGGAACATTTAACCGGGATTTACCTGGATTTTAGCTGGGGATAACTCCCCTACTGCGCAACCCTTCGGTCGGCTGACGGCGCGCTATCTGCATTCTGGCGGCGCATTACCTGCATTTTCCGACGACGAAGGTGTCTTCTGCGGTAAATCGGAATTGGCGCCTGCAGGCATAGTGGCAGAGCCGAGGTCTTCATTAGAAGTTACCGACTTAGCAAAACAGGCCTTAACGCACACAAAAATCGCTACCGTACCAACAATCAGTATCAACGTAAGCACAGTAGTAAGCACCTGCATAAGATCAATCGACCATAACAAGCGATAAAATGACTGTAACAGGCGATAAAATCTTGGAGTCGAGGAAGTTAGATCCCCTCTGGCAGGTATGGCGTCAGGGTCATAGGGAGTCACAGAAGCCACTACTTCAAAGTCTTCATTTTTGGCAGTAAAAACGGATGTATACCTTTCCATCTCACCCCCAAAACAAGAAAAAGCCTCTACATCTCGAAATTCAATAATATATTCAATCTCACCAGTGTAAGCAGGATCTGTTACGCCTATTATTTTAACGATATTATCTTCAACAATAATCTCTGCACCATATATTAGTGCGTGCGACAACTCCTCTTTAGGGTTCCCGATAATATAAGCTGAGCAAACTTCTACATCACCATAATGCCCCATCTCAAGCTTATAGACTTCCTGACCTAGATCAGCCTCTAACCGCTTAACGTAATCAGAGCTTTTTAAGCATATGCTTTTGGTTGATTCACTAGAATTCATGTGTGTTTTTATTTCAACATACACCCTACTATTATCGAAATTTATTTTCACCCAGGTGTGCATAATATCTTCACCATGCGCCGGTGCAGACACAGCAAACAGCGAACAAGTCAGCACAAGTACTAACACCAAAACTCCGCATACACGAGTCGCCATTGATCGCACATTAGCCATACTACCCGCCCTTTAGCTCTATAAACTCAGCAAATAAATCAACTAGGGATAACTGCTTAAGCCTAGCTGTTAGGCACCAACTAACAGCTATTAAACAAAACCAGGGCCGGGTGTAAAACCACGGCCCTGGTTGAGATGAACTCTAGCTAACCGTTATAGCCGCCATATTGACCCTGCTGGGGGTAGTTACCCTGCGGCGGATACTGTTGCTGGGGGTAGGAGCCAGGCCCGTAAGACTGCGGCGCGTAAGCAAACTGCCCACCCATCCCGCTAGGCGGCTTCTTCTTACCTGAACGCAGTGCCAGGAAGGCACCCAGACCCACAAGTGCTACCGCTGCAACGCCAATGATTACGTAAAGCAGGGTGTTGTCACTTGAGGACTTGGAGCTTTTTACAGCCAGCGGAGTGGGTGTAGCAGTAGCCGGAGCACCGTTAGCAACAGCGTTTTCATTGCTGCCAGAACCGGAAGTAATAGAAGGGTTAGCAGAGGGAGTGGCAGAGGGAGTGGCGCCACCCTGGTTATTTCCTGAGGAACCCCCATTGTTGGAACCGCCGTTAGACGACCCGCCGTTAGTAGAGCCGCCATTTGAGCTACCACTGCCCGGGTTACCAACTACCTTAAACTTGCCGCCAAGCTTGAGCTTTGCAGTGTTGCCACTGACTTCAGCGCCCTCTGCAGAAACGATGCCACCATCAAAAGTGATCTTGTAATCAAGAAAGTTAGCGCTAGTAGCATCAGAGAATACAGATAAATCGCCTTCATAGACAATGTTGGAACCTTCACGATAAAGTTTATCGTCTGTTCCGAAACCAACAGCAGTGTCATTAGAGCTAATGAATTGGTCAATCTTTATGGTTGCCTGCATTTCGCAAACTTCAACACCCTCATACTGGGTAATTCCATACTTGAGGGCACCACCATAAGCACTGGAATCTCCATATTTGTTGCACATGGTTTTATGGTCAGAGCCTTGCATTGTGCTGTGATACCTATAGGAGAAAGTTACATTATCTCCGCTAAAGCTATATTCCAGCCACATTTTCATGTCAAGCTCGTCGTCAGCGCGCGCTGGAGCGGTAAGACTTACCAGCGAAAAGGCCAGCACAAAAGCGACCACAACGGCCCCTATACGCGCTGCGAACTCGCGCGATTTAAAAGCAACAACGTTCATAGCCTTAGCCTAGTTACTTTTAACTGGATAAGCATTGGGGACAAGTCCCTAGGGCTACCTGACCACAGTCACAACCGCCCCAAGCCCCATCAATCTAGCTATTTGCCCAGTTCAGAAGCAAGCCAATAGCTAGGGCTTCTTCCTAGATTGCCAGACAGCAACCCCTAGTCCACCCAGCGCCAGCGCCCCTACTGCCGCAACAGCTCCATAAATAATGGTGTCGTTGCTGTCATCGGTAGAGCCGACGGCGCTACTAGTGCCGGCCGAGCTGGTTGCGCCAGCCCCAGCTGCAGCTGCATTAGAAGTAGTCTCTTGCGGTTTAATCGCGTCACTAGCCGTAACGCTAGGAGAGCTAGTCGCCGCAGGAATACCAGGGCTAGTAGTAGCAGCTAAAGAAGTAGCATCACTCGAAGCAGAGGGAGAAGAGCTAGTTCGCGCGGAAGGATCAGGGTTGCCGACTATTTCAAAACTAGTGTCAGTTACAGTCACAGTGTTTCCAGTAACGGCACCACCAGAAGCTGAAACAATTCCGCCATCAAAAGTAAAGCTATAAAAAGTTTGATTTATAGTATCTGGAATATAGCTGCCTTGAACTTTAAGATTATCACCATCGCGACTAACAGTAAAAATATAACCAGGGAAAGGACTGGTTATCATAGTTTCGAGTGGCTGCACACCCTCCACTACGCAAACCTCCACACCTTTATACTGCTCCAGCTGAACCCGGGTCATCGTTGTCCCACTTTTGGTCTGACCAATATACTCTTTCGAACCATCACAAGAGCCTTTAGTGTAATCATCTTGAGGCATATTATAAAAATGCTGTTTGTTAGTGAAAATTATGGAATCTCCCTTAAACCTCACCTCCATCCAGCTCTTACTATCAGCTCGTGCCGGCGAGGTTAACATCAGCAAGGAAAATACCAGCATAAAAGCAGCCAAAGCTGCACCTACTCGCACTACAAGCGCGCGCATTTTTAAAACCGCACTATCCATAGCCCTGCCTACCTTTGCTTTCAGATTTTCTTCCTAGATTGCCAGACAGCAACCCCTAGTCCACCCAGCGCCAGCGCCCCTAC
>ERZ773001.11-NODE-11-length-92405-cov-21.7898_pt1 | contig 92405 bp, 64 predicted proteins | sample MGYA00511673_ERZ773001 | MGnify/ENA primary metagenome ERZ773001 (study PRJEB29015, sample SAMEA2738091) | human oral metagenome | biome: human oral; feature: human-associated habitat; material: saliva | place: China | collected 2162 ... | reverse complement strand
GCAGAACAGGGATACTCCCGCGTCCGCTTCCAGTAACGAGATCGGGACGCCCTGGACTCCGAAACGTCAGCACCAGGCTGCCACCCCAGTCCGCTCAGAAAGGCCCAGACTCTTCGCATTTGAGGGTGTAGGTGTTGTGGGCGGGGTTGGGCGTGTCGTGGCCGGCTAGGGGTCGAGGCCTTCCTTGAGACCTTGCCGTTTTCTGGTTGATCTGTAGGAGCACGAGGCCGTACTTTTTGACACGGAGCTGAAGCTTTTGACGCAAGGCCACACTTTTTGAGGCTTTCTGCCTCGACGCACCGAGCGAGCCCCTGAGTCACCCCTCCGAGGCTCCGATCAGCCGCCGTCAGAGGCTCCTCCACGGCACCACACACCCGGCTTCAACACCCCAAAACCGCCACAGAACAGCGAAAACGCCACCCTGGATAGTTCCCGGCCGTGCCGGAAACCTTTGTATCCAGAGTGACGTCCTTTTGGAGCGGGTGACGGGAATCGAACCCGCTCCATTTCGGCGATAAAGGTTTTTACCGCTTTTTCCCTGTTTTCTTAAGGCCCTGGTGCGACTCTGGTTTGTTCACGCCCAGCTACCGCGAGGGCTTTTTTGAGCAAATGACAGTATTTTTGCCGACGGCGCCGCTCATGGCCCTTTTCACATAAAGTTGTGACCAGTGGGACGCAAGTGCTAACCAAAAACCTTACAAACACTAACAAAACCAGTAATAGCTTGCATTGCTAGCTAGTCGACCCATAGCTCCCACAAATCCTTCTCTAGTGTGAGCGCAATCATATAGGATTGTCATTAAGACACTATCCAATGAGGGGAGCTAGCGTTGAATGACGACGACAACACCAGCAAGTCTATGGATGAGTTGCCGCTCTTAGTTAAGAAACCGCCGGCTCCTCTCGGCTTATCTCTGCAACGAGCCATAGCTGTTTTGAAGGACACTGGCCGCTACTCACTGTTGGCGATCATTGTGATGACGCTGGTGCGCGGCGTACTTCCAGCAGTGCAGGTGGCAGCTATCGGCTCCCTGGTTGCCAATATTGCTGATCTTAGTAGCGGGCTGAACCAGGCTGCTTTGTGGGCGCTAACCCAGCTAAGTTTGGCTTTTATTGGCGCTTATGTTTTAGAAAACTTAATTAAATATGTGGGAGACCGGCTAACCTTAAAGCTTTCCTACGACACCGATATTACGGTGGTGCGTAAGCTAAGCTCACTTGAGGTGCAAGATTTTGAATGTGCTCACACCTATGATTCTATCCAGCGGGTAGATTCAACCACCGGTCAGCACATATTTGAGCTGTTTGATTCTGCCCGCTCTGGTATTCAGGGGGCTATCTCGATTGTCAGTATTATTATAGTTATTGCCACCTGGAACCTGTGGATTGCGGTAGCGCTTTTAATTGCCCCCATTCCTGCAGCTATAGCCACATTCCAGTTACAAAACAAAGCCTATGAGATTGATTTTGCGCGCGCCCCACAGCTGCGTCTGGCAACCTATTTCAGGGAGTTGCTAACCTCAGACTCTATCCGCAAAGAGATTGGGGTTTTTGGTCTGGCACAGCTGTTTGAAAGCTGCTACACCAGCATCCGAAAGGGTTTCCTTAAACAGGATTACCTGCTAGCTCGCTACAACCTAACTAAATCTGGCACGCTTGGGCTGATTTCAGTTTTTGCTAACGTGGCTTCTATAGTTTTCGCTTCAATTGTTGCTGTGCAAGATGGCAAGGTTGGCGAACTTGCCGGTTTCATCTCTGCTATGGGGCAGATGAATGGTTTGGTTTTGGCCACCTTTATTGGTATTACTGGGATTTACCATAATCTGCTTTACGTATCTAACTGGGTTGCCGTAATGGAAATGCAGCCCGCACAAATAAGCTCCGGACAGCTAACTCTGGAGGAGTCGAAACTTCCGCAAAACGCAAGCGACGCCGTCGAGATAGAATTTAAAAACGTAAGCTTCACCTATCCGGGCACGCAAGCTAAAGTGCTTGATGGGGTGTCTTTTAAGATCGACGCCGGCGCCACCAGCGCCCTGGTGGGTCTAAACGGCTCGGGTAAAACCACAATTTGTAAGCTTTTACTACGCTTCTACGAGCCCACAAGCGGCAGTATTTTAATCAACGGCGCAGATATTGCTGATTACAGTCGCGAAGCTTTATATAAGCGCTTTTCTGCACTTTTCCAAGATTTCGCTAAATTTGAGCGTTCCTTGGGGGACAATATTACTTTCGGCGCCGGTAGGGGTTTTACTGACGACGACAGTCAGGCAGCTACCGCCGCACTAAACATGGTGGCCTTGAACTATTTAAAGGAGGAGCTACCGCAAGGTTTTGACACGATTCTTGGCAGACGTTTCGACGGCGGCCAGCAGCTATCTATTGGGCAATGGCAGCGCCTGGCAACCGCGCGAGCCTTATATAAGAAGCCTGGCCTGTTGGTGCTGGATGAACCCACCGCCTCTGTTGATGCGGTTTCAGAAAAAGCCATGTTTGAGGCGCTGACCGCAACCGACTACCAACTGACAATCTTGCTGGTGGCGCACCGTTTCACCACGATCTGCCACGCCGAGAAGATCATTGTGCTTGACGGCGGCAAGGTGGTTGGCTGCGGCGATCACGCAACCCTGCTCAAATCATGCAAGTTCTACGCAGACATGTTCCACGCCCAAAACAGCTACAACTAGCAGCGCTGCGGCCATTAAACCTGGTTGCTGCGTTCAATGAAGAAAGCACAAAAGACGTTAGAAGGAATCCATAATGTCAGATTTAGTTGTCGAAGTATGTGACCTGCAAATCAAAATAAAGAATAAAGTAATTCTCCAAGACGTAAATCTAAACGTCGAAAAAGGCGCGTTTCATGGAGTTATTGGACCAAACGGCGCCGGGAAAACAACCCTATTCACCACCATTCAGGGTTTTCGCGCACCCACAAAGGGAAGCGTTAGGCTGTTAGGGGTCAATCCGAGGCCACGAAACATTGAACTACTTGGTCGGATTGGAATTCAGCCCCAAGCTACAGCATTTTTCCCAAAGACAACACTGCGTGAGCACCTGAGCGTCGTCGCAGACATATTTGGAGCAAGCCGCACGCGCGTAGACAGCCTAATTGAAAGCCTGGATCTTAGCCACGCAGCAGACACGAAGGTGGAAGGCTTATCTGGCGGGGAAAGACAAAGGCTTGCCGTTGCCACCGCAATTGTTCACGATCCGCAAGTGCTGTTCCTTGATGAGCCCACAGCCGGATTAGATGCGGATGCGCGCCACAACCTAGTTTCTCTACTACGCCAGACAGACCTGGGGGGAACAGCGATTTTATACACAACGCATTTCCTTGATGAAGCCGAGCATTTATGCGACACCGTAACTATTCTCGACTCTGGACGTGTTGTTACCACTGATTCTCCACGCCGTCTTATTGCCGCAGCAAATCTTGGCTCAACTGTGCTACTCCCCCATGCCTCAACTCAGGCAGATCTTTTACAGTCAACCTTTGGACCAGCAAAAGTCAGTGTTACTAGCGATGGGGTTGAAGTAAGCACCCACGACACAGCTGAACTATTTAGCGAACTTAAAAACCTGGGGATAAACACTCGCAGCGCTCAAGTTAGAGATGGCCGCCTTGAAGATGTTTACCTTAACCTCACTGGGAAGGACTACGTAGCATGAGCACCTATAAGATAATGACTCGTCTCATGCTCAAGTTCGACCTGAAAGACTGGTCCACTATCGTTTTCACGTTCATTTTCCCTGTCGCATTACTGATTGTGCTTAACAACAGTCTCGACGGGACCGTTCCAGGTGTATCTCTTACTGGGCCCATTACCGCAAATGTGATTGCTTTTGGATCAGCATTTGTTGGGATCTATGCCGGCGCCACCCACCTAGCGTTGTGGCGTGAGAACGGAATGCTTAATGTTCTACGAAACTTCCCACTCAGCGCTAACACAATCCTTCGAGCCCAAGTAACTACAGGGACTATCTTTCTGGTTGCTCAAGCACTCGTTCTATTCGTGGTTGGGCTAATACTAGGGATGAGCCCAAGCGGGACTGCTGGGCTTGCACTAATCCCAACCATTCTTGGCTATGGCCTGTTCTTCTTCTTGGGAGTACTGCTAGCTATAGCCATTCCTTCTATGGCTGGTGTTTCCATGGCGGCCACCATCTTGATTATTCCAATGGGGTTTATTGGTGGCGCAATGATGCCAATCGAGACACTTCCACAGTGGGTACAGACAATCGCCCCCTTCACTCCCCTATTCCACATGCGTGAAGCCATAGCCATGCTGCTAATTCACCTAGGCACCTGGACAGATATGGCGATTGGCCTAGCCTATCTTGTGGGCATAGGTGGACTAATCGGGTTTGCAGCAGAAAAACTGATGCAATTCAAATAACGCATCTACGGGGTTAACGCATTACACGGAAGCCGGCGATAGCGGCTGCGACTTGGCGGGACGCTTAACTGTTAACGCAGCCAAAATAAGCAGGCCACCACCAACGCAGCCAAGGCCAGACAGTGAGCCGAGTACAAGATCTGAAGTTCTAACCACGCTCACCACATAGGCAACCATCCCGCACATAGTTGCAACCACAAAAAGTGACCACACCTGCGGGTTTAGCTTGGAAGTGCGATCTACATGAACAAGTTGCAGCCAGGCCACTGCAGCTAGTGCAAGGTGGACGTACCAACCAACTTGCATACTCAATGAGCTGAACCCCACCACTAGCCACATCGTCGCAACAGCCAGGCCTAGCAGGCTAACTACAATAACCACCCGGTCTAGCTGCTTCTTGTTCTCTGCCACGCCACTCACCTTCGCTACCTGTCACCTTAGATTATGTTGAATTGAGTAAATACAGGCTAGTGCCACAATCTAGCTTTAAGCCATACTTGTCAGCAACTCTGGGCAAACACATCAATAGCGCGCCAGGAAGAATGTCACATGCTATAGTTTCACTGTGGCGGACAGCACATTAAGTTGTTGATTTAACGGTGGTTGTGCGCCACTTGCGCCTGCACAGCTTTGTAATTTAAGCGAGTTGAAATTAATGGATGCTGTAATTAACGCCCACGGGTTACAAGTGGCTTATGGCAAGCACGTAGCCCTGAACCTAGAAGACTTTCGTATAGACTTCCAAGCTGGAGTGATTGGTCTTTTTGGGCCAAATGGCGCAGGAAAAACCACCTTACTGCGCACGCTTGTTGGCGACATCGCTAAATTTAAAGGGAGCCTGCAAGCCCCTAGCCGCACAGACATAAGCTACCTACCCGACGAGCCTTTCCTATACCCCTGGCTTAGCGTCGGCCAATGCGTAGAACTGTTTACTGCCCGCCACAGCGATTTCCGTGTAGACGTTTTTGAAGAATTCCTTGCCGGAGCCGCTTTTTCCGCCTCAAGTAAGGTTCGTAGCCTCTCCAAAGGCATGAGTGAACGCCTACACCTGGCCTTAATCATGTCCCGGGCCCCCAAACTTTACGTGCTGGATGAGCCCTTGGCCGGCGTCGACCCCCTAGCACGTGACTACCTACTTGAGCTTATCCGCACCCTACGCAGCCCCGAGGCACCCCTACTACTAAGCACCCACCTAATTAACGGTGTTGACTCCATTTTTAACGAAATCGTGCTGATATCAGACGGGCGACTACTAACCCACGACAGCGCAGACAACCTGCGCGCACTTGGTGATGGAGATTTAGAGCTAGCCTATAAAAGGAGCGTGTCTGGCCGATGAACGCAACCAGTGACAATCGACTATTTGCCGTCAAATATGGGCGCACAATGGTGCCCCTGATCGCCATGATCCTGGTTCTATCCATTGTGCGACTGAGCTTAGACCAGCTAGTAGTTCAACAGGTATACGGCATTGGTGTCATGCTGATTGAGGTTGCATTAACGCTATACGCACTAGATGCCAGCCTGCGCCTGACCGGGCTTTGCGATGATCGCCTACTGCTACTTTCCCCGCTATCAAGGTGGCAGCTAGCTGTGCGAAGCACCTGCGTGCTGTCGCTGTATCTCCTGCTGGGCTACATTGCCACCCTTCTACCGCTGTTAAATTCCCAATCAGTAAATCTGACTTTGCAGCTGGCTAACCTGCTTGGTTACGGGGTATCAGTATTTACCGGCTTAGGTTTAATGCTGCTTATAGCCTATGCAGCTAAAAGCATTCGCGAGCGTTTCCCGTTCATAATGTCTACCTGGGCGCTGTTTTCAGTTACCACACTCTTGACCGTAACCCTTTGCGTTCGCGCCCTTAACTCTGCTGTTCCCAGCGCAAACTGGCTTCTAGGGGTCAGCTCCGCCGAGAACACGGTCAACCTCTACGCCGCAAACCTGCCAGTTACCGCAGTTGGCTTAGGCACCCACACCCCAACAGTCTTCCTATTTATCCTCGCCAATTTAGTCCTAGGCGCGGTTTTTTGGGCTGGCGCACTAGCCTTGGCACGACGCAAACACAACTTCATACGGCTATAGCCGCCCCCGCGCACCAAAAACACAATATAGTGGCAGCAATTACATACCTTAGATATAATATCTTTACAGCTTAGATGTGCGGCTAATGACGACATTAGGGTAGGTAATCATCAATGACAGCTAAGAGAAAAGTTGCCTCGGTTCTTAATGTAGTAAAGACCTACGACGGCCTTAATGTTGTTGACGATGTGTCGTTTAACCTTTTTTCAGGACAGACGACTGTACTTGTTGGGCCAAATGGCTCCGGTAAAACCACAACCCTGGAGATGCTTGTTGGCTTACGCTCAATAAGCAAAGGCTCGGCAACCATCGCTGACATTCCGGTTGTTCCGGGCGGAGAGCATAGGTTTTACACCGGCGTTCAACTTCAAAGTTCAGGCATACCTTCACGGATCAAAACAAAAGAAGTTATACGCTCTGTTGAATGCCTTTATGCCGACCCCGCAGACTGGAAAGCTATGGCAGCCGCCCTTGGTGTGGACACTTATCTTGACGCGATGGTTGATAACTTGTCTGGTGGTCAGCGACGCCGCCTAGACATTCTGTGCGCAGCAATAGGCCGCCCTTCTCTCCTGGTTCTAGATGAACCCACCTCCGGGATTGATCCAGAAGGACGCGCTATCGTATGGGATTTCGTGCGCTCACTTGCTAGTGAGGGCTGCGCCATTATTACCTCCACACACGACATGTCAGAAGCTGAGGCATTCGCAGATCATCTGCTCGTAATGGCAAAAGGAAAGATCCGCATCGAAGGTAGCGTCGACGACGTTCTTTCCAGTCTTGGCGGAAACCGGCGTTTACGCGTTGCTCGGCCAACTGAGCGCATTATCAAGCTGTTTGAAGAATCCGATTTACGTCACGGTCGCACCGGAAAGGCAATCGTTGCAATAGGCAGCGCTGAGGATACCACTAAGTTAGCTGCACAAATTGATGAGCAGGATGGCGCGGTTGACATCCTCACCGGCCCAGTTCGCCTTGAAGACGTGTTTGCAGTAATAACCGGCATAGATGTGAAGCAAGGAGCTGAAGATAAATGAAGCATCATGCAAAAGGAGGTTCTCGCTCGAAAATTATCTGGGTATGGTACCGCCAAGAATTACTTCTTCTATTAAGAGAACCTGTCGCCATATTCTTCTCCTTAGCTTTCCCACTGATCATATACATTTTCGTTGGTATCCCTTACGCTGAACAAATTATCCCCAATACCAAAGTAAAATTTATTGACATGATGTTCCCAACACTCGTTGGAACAGTTGCCGCTAACCTCCTCCTTATGGGGCTTCCAATCTATCTAGCTGAACTTCGTTCACGGCAGGTAGATAAACGGTACCGGGCTTTGCCTTTGTCTGGCACAAATTTTGGAATTGCCGTTATCTTAGCGATGCTGACACTCACTATTGCAGCGTCAAGCCTAATAGTCGGGATTGTCGCTTTTCAACACGGACTTCGCCCAGAAGTAGCGTCGCCACTATTTATCCTACTAAACATCGGACTTGTCGTTTTTCTTTGCGCTGTTGGGTTTTTTCTTGGAACACTACCTCTGGGCGCTCGCACAATTAATGCCCTCACCGCAGCCGTCTTTTTCGTCTTATTCTTTGGTTCAGGAGCGGCAGCCCCGATAGACACACTCCCTGCAATAATCAAAAAAATCCTTGAATGGAATCCCTTAAAAATTTGGTTTGATGCACTTGTAGCTGTCTACACTAACTCGCCATTCCCCGCCGGCGGCACATGGAAGATCGCCTTAACGCTTGTATTTGCAGCATTTCTTGCTGCGATAGGACTGACTAGTTGGCGCAAAACTGAATAACAGTTTGATACTTGGTGAACGTGGTCTTGCCTTGGCTGTAGTAAGCCAAGGCAAGACCACGGGCAAGTAACTAGAAGTATTTGTTACTTCCTAACATCCCACTTGAAAGTACGCACTGCCACTACAAACAAAGCCACAGTAACAGCAATAACTACCGCAAATGCTAACAGTGGGTTACTAGTGCGTTGTAGCGGGCTATCAGCCGCCCAGAAGATCAGGTCAGCGAAAAGACTGGTAGGTATCTTGCTGAGAACAGCTGTCAGTGAGTCTGGCAGGATTGCGAACGGTATGGCAGCCCCGCTAAGGAACAGTGCAAGAAGCTGGATAAGTGTAGAAAGATTGGCCGCTAACTGGCCTGACGAAACCACCCCACCGATTAGATACCCAATAGTGAAGAAAAGCGCTAAACCAATAAGCGACACCGCAAAAACTAAAACACCATTCGATGCTGTCACTAGATCCAACCCAATAGCGATTGCAATAATGATCGCTATTTGAATGATCCCCATAATGAAACGCACAGCTAGGTGAGTTAATAAAAAGTCTGTGCGCGACAGTGGGGTTGTGCCCAGCACGCGTAGCGCCCCGGCTTCTCTAAGTTCTGCTAGCGGTCCGGCTGTTACCTGAAGCCCGATGCCAGTGACTGCCAGGAAAATTGCCATAGGCATAACAATCGGACCAAAATCTGGGCCACCCGGTTTCCCGGCCATAATGTAGGTCATCCCTAAAAACATTCCTGACATGAAGAAAGGGAACACTGCCACAAACACGAAATATGACACATTTCGCACTAGCTCGCGAGTTTGTAGTTTAAGTAAATCTTGTGTGTAGTGTCCACGCATTACTACTGCCCTGCCTTAGTAGTCGCTTGCTTTTCAAACTCATGGCCAACCAAGTTTTTGAACACATCATTCAAACTTGGCTCTTTTATAGTTAAATTGGTGAAACTACCTATTTGCGCAAGTCTCTTGAGTACTTCATCGACACTCTTGGTGCGGATCAAGACGCTGTCACCTTGGATAACAACCTCTCCCAAGGCTTTCAACTGGTCTTTAACAGCACTATCAGCGCCGTTAATCTGGCAACTAACCACAGAGCCCTGAGTATGACTACGAATAAGCCGCTGGGGACTTCCCTGGGCTACCACCTTGCCACCATTAACCACACCTACGTCATCGCACAGAGCAGTAGCTTCTTCTAAATTGTGTGTAGACAGCACTATGGTCATACCCTGCGAGGATAGTTGCCTTAAAACATCCCAAAGTTTTTCGCGTGCAATAACGTCAAGGCCTGTCGAAGGTTCATCTAGGAACACCACCTTGGGTTTACCAACCAGAGCCAGGCCAACATTTAGCCGTTGATGCTGACCACCTGATAGCTTGGATACTTTTCGAGATAGCAAATCTTCTAGGCCAAGCCAGTGGACAACATCGTTAACTGGGTATGAATCTGGGTAGAGGCTTCCCCAAAAACTCAGGATTTCTTCTACTTTTTGATGGGGAAAGATTTTTACTTCCTGGGGCTGAACCCCTACATGGGAACGCACCCAGGCGTTATCACTGAGCGGATCTTTACCAAAAATACTAACCGTCCCAGAATCTGCTCTGCGCAGGCCCACAGCTATCTCAATCGCCGTCGTTTTACCGGCCCCGTTAGGGCCAAGCAGCCCAAAAATCTCTCCCTGAGTAACGCTCAGACTCAGCTTATCCAGCGCCTGCACTGACCCGGCAGGAGTGTCGTACCGTTTTGACAGCTGCCGCAACTCAACCACATTCTTCATCGATATAGCCCCCAATCAGAGTGGAAATATGCAGTTGTTATGTGTCTTGTCCACACTTGCCTCAAACCGCAAGACTTCCGTATCTCGCCGTTGATTACAGAAATGGACAACAACTTCAATTACATTTAAACCCAAGAAGACATGTAACGGAAGTCTCAAACAGGCATGTCGCCAGGCCAGCTGAAAAACTATCGCTTAAGCCAGCGCCGTCGTCGTAAATAGCGCCACCACATAGGCCGGACCAACCCCGAAAACCGGCAGATGTGCCTGCTCACCCCGCGTTTCCATGCACCCTATTATCCCACTTCAGGGGCAGTTTGAAGGGGTTAATAACGATTTTAAAAAGCGGGCTGTTTTAGGTGGGTTTTAACGCAGGTTCTGGCGGGTTTTAGCGACGCCGCAACACTCCGATACGCTCGGTAAGGGAACGCTGCTTACCCACCACCGGCAATTGCCACACACGCCAATAAGCCAGCAGGCAGAAACCCGCCCCCACACACATTGAAAACAGCATCGCCAACACCGGATTTAAATCAACAAACCGCACCAATGAAGCCTGCGTAAAAGCCGCCGCAAGCGCCGGCAGCGCATAAAGCCGATTGCCGCCAAATACTGCCGGGGTGCGCCCTACGCTAATGTCGCGGATCATGGAGCCGCCTACCGCCGTCATGCAGCCTAAAAGCAGGGCGGGGATGAAACCTAGATGATTTTCTAGGGCTTTGGCGGCGCCGGTGGCGGACCAGATGCCCAGCACAATGGCGTCGGCAACCACCAGGAAGCGATGGGACCACTTGCCTTCAAATTTGAAGAACCAGGCGATGGCGGCGCCCAGACACGCCATCCAAATGTAGTAGGGGTCGGTCAGGGCGAAGGGCGGGCCGTTTTGGATCATGAGGTCGCGCAGGATACCGCCGGCGGTGGCCGTCATTAGCGCCAGCACCACGAAACCTACTATGTCGAAGTTTTTTTGGCGGGCAATGAGCCCTCCTAGGATCCCATTTAGGATCACCCCGGATAGGTCGATGAACCGGAAAACGGCAGGTAGGGCGTTGGGTTCAAGTAGTTCGTGCATCGTCTTCAGGCTACCGTTTAACTGACGGAGGTGCCGAAAGCCAGGCCCAGCAGGTAGGTTATGGTGGCCGCCCCATAGCCGATAGCTAGCTGTCTCATGGCGCTGGGTAGGGGGGCTTTGCCCGATAGTACGCCGACGGCGCCACCGGTCAGGCACAGCGCGGCCCCTACCAGCAGGGCTGAGGCGGCTACAGCAACCATTCCGCTGAGCCCAACCAGGTAGGGCAGGCAGGGAATGACGGCGCCAACTGAGAACAGCACGAATGAGGATAGTGCTGCCCGCTTGGCGGTACCGATTTCCTCATAATTGGGGGCTTCATCGCCAATGTGGGAGATTTGGCGGGCGCTGCGTGGGTCAATGTTTGCGGCGCTGAGTACTAGTTTGGCGTGTGCGACGGCTTCGTGTTCGTCTTCGCCTCGGGCGCGATAGACCAGGGCGAGTTCGTTGGCGTTGACGTCTAGCGCGGGCACAACCTCCCCCGCGCCAGGGTCTGGAGTGGAGGCTTCAAGTAGCTCGATTTGGGAGCGCACCGAGATGAACTCACCTGCCGCCATGCTTAAAGCCCCTGCTAGCAGGCCGGTTAGACCGGTTAGCAGGATCGCGTGGGTACTGATGCCGGTGGCGCCCACGCCTAGCACTAGGGACAGGTTGGATACTAGGCCGTCGTTAACGCCGAAAATAGCCGGGCGTAGCGTGCCCGAGAGGCGTTGGCGGTGGCGGGCGGCCAGGGAACGCACAATTTCGGAGTGGATGCGCTCATCTGCGGCCATGGAGCTGGAGGCGTCGGCGTCGATCTCATAGTCGTTGCGTTGCTCAGAGCGTTGAGCTAGAGCCAGCACGAACACTGAGCCAAATAGTCGCGCCAGTAGGGGCATGATGGCGCCGCGTAGAGTTTGTCTGGGGGCCGGGTGGGCGTGGGGGCCTAGCAGCTCATACCAGTAGCGTTCGTGGCGGGCTTCGGCTTCCGCTAAGCCTAGGAGAATTTCGCGTTCTTCACCTTCGCGGCGCATGGCTAGGTCCCGGTAGACTTTCCCTTCTGCGCGTTCTTCAGCTAGGTGGCGGCGCCAGTGTTTAATTTGGGTTCGCGACGGCGCAGCGCCAGTTTCAGGGGTTTGGGGTGCGGAAGTCATTGATTCAATGTTTCATTTTTTTGGCGTCATTGCAACGTTTGGTTACCCGAAATTAGCCTGGCTTGTAAGTGTCAAGGGGGCTGACAGTTTGAGGGGAAACCTGGTCTTGGATGCTTTGGGCCCGGTAATTATTGGCGTAAAGCATCTGCGGGCGAAACGCCTGCGGCGCGGCGCACTGCCAGTAAACAACCCACTAAGCCAACTACCATGCCGCCAATGATTCCTACGGGCAAAAGCCGCAGGTCAAGCACTGGCTGCCAGTGGCGCACTAGCACTGTGGAGATAATGACTACCACCGCTGTAAATGTGCCAATTACTCCGCCGATTAAGCCAACTATCGCCGATTCAGCGGTGACTAATGCGGCAATTTGCCAGCGCCTGGCCCCCATTGCCCGGCGCAAACCGAATTCTCCAGAGCGCCGCGATACCGCCGTCGCCGTGGAGTTAGTGAGCATTAGCACGGCAGCTAATAATGAGACGGCGGTTAATGTCACCAGCATTGTGCGCACATTGGATTCCACGCTTTGCCGCATGGTTTTAGGGTCTTCAGGCGCATCCACGTGGGCGTTTTCGCCGGTGTAAGGATCTAGGGCGATGGGTGCTTGCTGCGCCACCAGCTGGGCGGCGCCGGGGCGCGTACGTATTTCGGCGGTGACGGCATTGGTTGTCCCCACAGCAACGGCGTCTGTTTCACGCATCACCACGGCGTTCATGATGCTGGCGTCTAAACCTGAGTCGCTTATAACTCCCACCACTACGTAAGCTTTATTGGCGATCCACACTACGGGGCTGGCGTCAACTGGGCCTAACTCTAGGTTATTTGCGATACCGCGACCTACTAGCACCTGGCCTGGGCCAAGTTTTATGCCACTGGTTTTGGCAGATTCTTTGCCTTCGATTTCCAGCCCGGGCACACTAGGATCGGTTGCTCCTAAAACATCAAAGTTTTGGCCTTTAGTATTGCTAGTTAGTGAAATATTTTGATTGCCGTGGTTTGAGTAGATTTGTGCACGTTCCACTCCGGGAATACGTTTCAGGCGCATTAGTGTAGTGGTGCTGGCTTGTTTAACGCTTCCATCTTTAGTTAATTGTTTAGGTTCTGGCACCGAAACGGCTACACGCTGGTTGCGGGCCGCATCAAATAGCTGTGACACCTGGGCGCGGGCAGCTTCAGAGATACCTACCGTGGCTAACGCTAACGCTACCGCCAGTAATACGCCGGCAATTAGCGCGCCACTGGCAGCTGGTTTAGCGGTAATTGTGCGCCCTGCATCCGCGAGTATGGCTCTTAGGCTAGTTTTTTTGCTGCTGGTTTTAGGGTTTTTAGCTTGCGCTGCATGGCTGGTTTTAGCTGGTTTTAGAGGCTTTGAACTTTCACTCTCGGGAACGGTGACGACGCCGTCGTGCACTTCGATGCGGGTTTTAGCGTGAGCTGCAACTTTTGGATCATGAGTGACAACTATGACGGTAGTGCCACTTTGGTTGAGTTTATCTAGTACACGCATCACTGAACGCGAATTGGCTGAGTCGAGGTTACCGGTAGGTTCATCAGCAACTAGCACCGGGTTAGCGGCTACGATAGCCCTGGCAATTGCTACTCTTTGCCTTTCACCACCAGAAAGCTGCACTGCTTTGGCGTGTTGCTTATGTGTGAGCCCCACAAAGTTTAGGGCTTGTTCAATACGCTGCGTATCCGTGATTTGCGCGGTTTCCTCACCAGAGCCAGCCGTATCTCCGCTGTACATCAACCCTAAAGCCACGTTTTCAGTTACAGTTCGCTCATCAATTAAGTGAAATGCTTGAAACACAAAAGAGAATGTGTGTGCCCGTAATGCTGCTAGTTGGGAATCACTTAACTTGGTTGCGTCTAGATCATCAATAAAGTATTTGCCTTTAGTGGGAGGGTCAAGTAACGCCAGAACATTCAGCAAGGTTGATTTACCAGCCCCAGAAGGGCCGGTTATAGACACAAAATCACCCTGCTCAATCAGCAGTGAGGCGGTTTTTAGTGCTTTAACCTCACCAGGAGCACCCGGATTATAGGTTTTAGAAACCTGCGATAATTCTAGTATCGTCATTTGCGATCCACTCGCACACTATCGCCAACTTTAAGCTGGTCAGATTTAATGGCGCATTGCCCAGATACGCACCCAAGCTGCTCTACTTTAACCATAACAAAACCGGACGCCTGGCGTTTGAGCACATTTGCGTTACCATTAGCATCTAGCGCCATTGCGCGTTGAGGAATCAGTAAAGCATTTTTGATTGGTGCTTGTCGATCTACAGTTAACACCACTGATTTACCGCGTGCATCGCTTGGAAGTTTTCCCTTTTTAACGCTAAAGGTTAGTGTATAAGTGGTTGCTTCAGCTTGGCTTTTTTCGTCTTTCTTAGGCGCAGCAGTTTTGAGAGTTAAGTTTAACTGTTGAGAGCCATAGAGAGCGCTAGCAACGCTGCCAGTTTTCAATACCGAGCCCACACCAGCCGGCACTTCAGCGGTTATAGAAAATTCACCTGTAGATAGGCCTAACTGAGAGGGTTTGTCTCCATTTAAACTATCGCCAACTTTAGGTAGTGAGGTAACAACAGCTGGAAGCTGCGCAATAAATAGCATCTCAGTTTTCGCTATAACTACCTTCTTTTTGGCTTGCTGCGGTTTTTCGGACGCACCTGTCTCGTTTGAGTTTCTGCCGCCTTGATTAGCACTCGAATTGTCTGACTCATTTTGCTGAGTATCGGTAGTAGCTAATTCGTCTTTGGTTTGCCCGTATAGATGTTTTAGTGCAGTGATTGTGTCAGCGTCTAGGGTTCCAGTTATCGCTAGCTGATAGCCCGATGCAACTAGTGCGCGTTGCAGCTGTGACACATCCGCGCCAGAATCACCTTCATACAGGTCGCGATAGGCGGGAAAACTACCCTGATAGGCAATCAGAGGGCGATCGTTAATCCAAGCCACCACCTGCGTGTTTTCAAGTTGCTGACCGGCTTTTACGTTTACAGCGGTAACAACCGAATCGGCGCTAGTAGCAGGCAAGTTAACGGCTGAATCCTGCGCCCCGGTAATAACACCTGTGGCAGTGATTTGATCTGTCAGGTCTCCTTGCTCAACTTCCACAGTTACAGGAGCTGAAGTTGGAGGTGCAGCGGCAGCTGCGCGCTGCGCTGGCGATTGGGTGTAGCTTGCCAGCAACCAGCCTGCACCCACTAGCGCCACCGCCATAAACACAACTAAAACTACAAGTAACCAGCGTTTCACTTGAGATCGTTTAGCGCCCACAGCTACCCCCCCTCGATCACAAATAATTACGAGTATTTCTTCACAATCTCACGGCAAGTGACTTCGACCTGCTTGATTTGTCCCAGCCGAGCAGATAATTCTTTCTGATTCTTTTTGACATAAGCATCAGCGCTGTTCCAGTCGGCGTCATAGTATGCCTGCTGCCAGCCAGAGCTGATCCGGCACTTTGCATCTGCAACCGCGATTTTTCGCTCATACTCTGACACGGTTCCAGGTGACGCCGCGATAGCAGATTGTGGCGCATCAGCACCTGGATTTAAGCCGATTTTCTGACTGAGCTGCGGTCCTGGCATTAACACTGGATTATCAGGTAGATCACTAAGGCCCAGTGGTTTCATGCATTGCTTCCAAGTGGAGACAAGTTTTTTAACTTTAGGATCTTCAAGCCCCTGCTCAGCGCCGCCAATTGATGCCAAAAGAGCATTTCCAGTCTCAGATTTTTCTTCATAAGTCTTCAATACTGGATACTGATCCATTAGTTTATTAAAACATGAATTTTTAGCGTCCCGGTAACCGGGATCAGTTTTATACTTTTCAATAGTATCATGGCTATATTGGTAGACATTCCAGCCAGGAACGATACCCACGTGGTAGCCAACTTCGCTTGCAATCTTCTCATCAAATAGACGCCTACCAGCACTATTTACGTATCGCTCAGCCTGCCCCTCTGGCGGTTCTGGCTTTCCTTGATAGGTGTATCCTTTGGACTTCATGCAATACCTAAAATAGGCGGTTCGAGCGCGCGAAATTAGAATCGTATCAGCTTCTCTATATGGATCTGTGGGAAGCCGCCATTTAGACATGTCGTAACGCGTTAAACCGTCAGCAGAAACTTTGGCTACCTTATCATTAGGAGCAGTCGGCGAAGCTTTTTCTCCACTCCCACATGAGGCTAAACCGCAAATTAATACTAGAGCTGCAATGATCCTCAGATACTTCATTTCATCTTCCTTACGGTGGGGTTGGCCACTAATAAATAGCGGCCAACCCCACTTACGTGTTCATATGCTAGAAGCACACGAACTGCGCGCTGCTAATCTCTCGGCTTAGCCCATAACGGCCAAGCACATCGATCCCCTGCAGACGCGGGACCGACGCACGCCTCCCAAAAAAATAGGGAGAATCATAAAACACTGCTTTACAATCAGGGTCATTACCGTGGTTGTATACCGAGCGGGCCATGTTGTCGTAGTTATGGTCGGCCATCCTAGCAATGGAGTACTCAAAGCTAGGTCCATAGCCAGAATAGTAATTCTGGCTCCAAAGGCACGCCCTACCTGCAGGGCAGTCTAAATACGGGCCAGTAGTACCAGCACTAGCAGTTCCTCCTACACCGAAGGCTGCGGCCAGCAGTGCCAAGCTAGCCAGCACATTGACAATGCGTTTACGCATCTTGTCTCCTGAGAATTTTGGGGTTCATCCCCCATGCAGTTATAAAGGGAACCCAGTTAAGGGCATTGCTCACGTTAATGAGCGGATAGGCCTGGCAAGGCTAGGTCTGGGAACAAGCAGTGGATCAGCACTGCATCACTCGTCATTGGAGTGACTACAGAATACCTCTACTATCTAAAGCCCACAACTAGTTTTGCAATATTTAATCGACAATTTACATTTATAGGTACAATTAATTAGTTCACTAGGCTGTGCTTATCTTACGCAGCGAGCTGGTTCCACAGCTGGGTCAAAGTGCGAGACAATGCAGGGGTAATGAACGAGCACTCCAGTCAGCCCAGCCAACCAGACGCAACTAACGCAGCCGCAGCGCCCCGCCGTCGTCCTGCCCGCCACCAGCGCAATCACGGACGGCGCCAACACAAAGACCAGGCGGCGCCGCGCCCCTTCACCCCCGCACAGCTAAGCCAACGCGCAGCTTCCCTGCCCACCATCACCTACCCAGCGCAGCTTCCAGTCTCAGCCCGCCAGGAGGAGATCGCAGCCGCCATTTTGGCTAACCAGGTGGTTATCGTCGCAGGTGAAACCGGCTCCGGTAAAACCACCCAGATCCCTAAAATCTGTTTAGATTTAGGTCGCGGCGTCAACGCCATAATTGGACACACCCAGCCTAGGCGTATCGCGGCGCGCTCAGTAGCTGAACGCATCGCTCAAGAGCTGGGCACTAAAGTTTCTAAAGAATCAATAGTTGGTTATCAGGTTCGTTTCACTGATGAAGTTAGTGAACATACGCTTATCAAATTAATGACCGACGGTATTTTGCTGGCCGAAATTCAAAACGACCCGCTATTGCGCCGCTATGACACTCTAATTATTGATGAGGCACACGAGCGCAGCCTAAATATTGACTTTATTTTGGGTTATTTAGCGCGGCTACTGCCCCAGCGCCCAGATTTAAAGGTCATCATCACCTCGGCCACCATCGACTCTGAACGTTTCGCCGCCCACTTTGGGGTTGAAGGCCGCCCCGCCCCAATTATTGAGGTATCCGGGCGCACCTATCCGGTAGAAATCCGCTATCGCCCCCTCGACGGCGTCGAGCCAGAACCAGATAGCAACCAAACAAACTCAGCAGCTGCCAGCGCAAGCACCGACGAGCCGCGCGACCAGGTCACGGGCATCCTCGACGCCGTCGACGAGCTAATGGCCCTAGGCCCCGGTGACATTTTGGTGTTCCTGGCAGGAGAACGCGACATTCGCGATACCGAAGCCGCACTTATCGACCACCTAGGCCCACGCTACGCCGCCAACGAGTCCAGCGCCCGCCTGCCCGGCAGCGTTGAAATCATCCCCCTATATTCGCGCCTAAGCGCCGCCGCCCAGCATCGCGTATTTGAAAAACACCGTCTGCGACGCATCGTGCTAGCCACCAACGTGGCTGAAACTTCACTAACCGTGCCCTCCATCAGGTACGTGATTGACCCGGGCGTGGCGCGTATTTCGCGTTATTCCAACAAAACCAAGGTGCAGCGCCTACCCATTGAACCCATCAGCCAAGCCAGCGCCAACCAGCGTAGCGGCCGCTGCGGGCGTGTGGCCGACGGCGTGGCAATCCGCCTGTACTCACAAACCGACTATGAGGGGCGCGAGCCATACACGGAACCCGAAATTCTACGCACCTCCCTAGCCAGCGTAATTTTGCAGATGGCAGCGCTGCGCCTAGGTAATGTGGCAGATTTTCCCTTCATTGACCCGCCAGACCGGCGCGCTATTGCCGACGGCGTGGCGCTACTAACCGAAATCGGCGCTATCAGCGCAAACTCTAAATCCATGCACGAGCCGCGCCTGACCGCGATCGGCCACCAACTGGCGCGTCTACCCATCGACCCGCGCCTGGGGCGCATGTTACTGGAAGCCAATAAACGCGGCTGCGCCAGCGAAGTGATGGTGATTGTCTCCGCGCTTTCAATCCAAGACGTGCGTGAACGCCCGCTTGACGCGCAGGAAGCCGCAGACGCCATGCATCGGCGTTTAGCGGATCCCACCAGCGATTTTCTCACCTACCTTAACTTCTGGCGCTACCTGCGCACCCAGTCACGTGACCTGTCCGGCTCTGCGTTTAGGCGCATGTGCCGCCACGAATACCTGCACTACCTGCGTATTCGTGAATGGCGCGACGTCTACAATCAGCTGGCCCAGCTGGCGCGGCCGCTAGGCATTAACGCCCAAAACATTGAGCTGCCCACCCGTGCCTCCATTCGCGCCGCTAGTGACCGCCTAGTTCCCGGCTCCCACGCGGCCGGCATGGCTAATGCGGACGTAGCCGACGCCGTCGTGGCCCTGGGACAAAGCGCAGACACCCCCGACACCGACGCGATCCACCAATCCCTGCTGGTGGGGCTGCTTTCCAACCTGGGTAACTATGATGAGCGCCGGCGCGAATATGCCGGGGCGCGCGCCACCCACTTCACTATTTGGCCTGGTAGCGGGCTGCGCCGCAAACAGTACGACTGGGTGATGGCCGCTGAGCTGGTGGAAACCAGTCGCTTATTTGCCCGCACCGTGGCCCGCATCCAGCCTCAATGGGTGGAGCAGGCCGCTAAACACCTGGTCAAGGTCACTTACGGTGAGCCTTACTGGTCCACCAAGAAGGGCGCGGCCATGGTGCATCAGCGGGTGCTGCTTTACGGGCTGACTTTGGTGGCTGACCGCCCGGTCACGCTAGCCAGTGTGGGTACCGACGCCGCCCGGCAGGCTGCGCGGGAAATGTTCATTCGCTCCGGGCTGGTGGAAGGGGGCTGGCACGCCCGCCACGCTTTTGTTGAGCGCAACCGTGAGCTGCTTGAAGACACTGCCGAGGTGGAGCGTCGTCAACGCACTCACGGTATTTTGGCTGATGACCAGGCTCTTTTTGACTTCTACGATGAGCGCCTGCCGGAGAAAATCACCAGCGCGGCGGCTTTCGACAACTGGTGGAAGCATCAGCGTCAAGACACCCCCAAGCTGCTGGATTTCACCCGTGAGCTACTGCTTCCCGAAGGTGACAACCTTGACGGCTACCCCGACACTTGGCATCAGGGTGACCTGACCTTGGCGCTTACGTACGTTTTTGAGCCGGGCAGGCTCGACGACGGCGTCAGCGTACAGGTGCCCATTGAGGTGCTCACTCGCCTGCGCCCAGAGGGATTTGATTGGCTTGTGCCCGGGATGCGCCCGCAGCTGTGTGTGGCCACTATCCGCGCCTTGCCTAAGCGGGTGCGTCGCCAACTAGTTCCGGCCCCCGACACCGGCACGCGCATTTGGGAGCTGATCTGCCAGCTTTACCCGCAGGCTGCGGGCACAGTAGCAAGCCAGCCCGGCGGCAAGGTTAGCGACGGCGTCGCGGCCAGTGGCACTGGCGCGTCCAGTACCCCGGACGGCGGGGCCGACGGCGCGGCAGCGAGCCAGCCCGGCGTCGGCAGTAACCACGGCGGCGTCGAACCGATCCCGGTGAGTTTCCAGCAGGCCTTCACCCAGGCCGCACAGCAGCTACGCCAGGTAGAAATTACCGACGAGGACTGGGACCAGGCGCAAGAAAACCTGCCGGAACACCTGCGCATGGGCTTTAGCGTGCTGGACGCGCGCGGCAACAAGCTAGGGCGCGGGCGCAACCTGATCGTTTTGCAGCGGCAGCTGGCCAAACAAAGCGAGGCGGCGGTGCGCTCGGCGGTACGTGGCGCCCTGGCGGCGGCCATGGATGAGGCCCGGTCCAAGAAGTCGGTGAAATCTAAGCGTGTAAACGGAGCCCACGAGAGCCATAACGGGGTCCATGGGGCCGCCGGCGCAAACGGGAGCGCAGGCGCCCATAACGGCGCCCATAACGACGCCCGCGCCAATAAATCTGCCGCAAATAGTTTTGCAACTATTACTTCACAGTCATTAACTAGCCCATTAAAGGAGCAAACTAATTTAGTTGATTGGCCTGAAGTTCCCCAGGGCGTAATTCCGCAACAAATAGAATCTGCCGGGCGGGCGGGGCTATTAGTTCGCGGTTACCCCACTTTAGTTGCACAACCAACATCTAAAGCATTTAAAGCTGATTTAAAGATATTAGCGGATGTTAATTCTCAGCTAGCTCAGCACGCTGAGGGAGTTTTGGCGTTAGCTTTGGCGCGCACCCCGCTCGAAACTGCGCGGGTGACCAGCCGTTGGAACGCTAAGCGCTCTCTATTCATGGTGTCTGCGCCCTACAAATCCACTGACACCCTGGTGTCTGATTTGTGCTTGGCTGCCGGGCGCCTGCTAGCCCAGCAGTGGAGCCGCGAAACCGGCCATGACCTGGCCCAGCTGCGCGACCGCAAAGATTTTGAGCTCTTTGCATCTTGGCTGCGCGACCGCCTGGAAGACCAGGTGGAGATCATCGCCGCCCAGGTAGAGGCTGCTTTGGAGGCTAAGGGACAGTTTGATAAGGCAGTGGGGCGTAATACTTCGCTGGCTTTGCTCGACACTTTGCAGGAAATTCGCGAGCAGGCTGCTGCCTTGATTGCACCGCGCTTTATCGCCGACGCCGATCCGGCACAGCTGGCCCACTATGGGCGCTACCTTAAGTCTTTGGCTTATCGCTTGGAGAAGGCGGCGGCCTCGCCCAGCCAGGATGCAGCTCTGGCCTACCAGGTACGCGAGATTGAGGGGCAGGTGAGCGACGCCGTCGAGCACGCTAAGGGGCTGCCGGCTAATCCCGCCCGCGCGGCGGTGCTGCGCCAGGCCCAAAATATGGTGTGGGAGCTGCGCGTGAGCCTGTTTGCCCAGCAGTTGGGGACGGCGCACAAGGTTTCAGCCAAGCGCATCAGCAGGCTGCTGGCCTCCGCCCCGGCGCTCTAGACGACTGTCTACTTCCGTGCCGGCGGTCTATCCGGACCAAGGATCACGCCTTTGACCGGGTCTTGCAGTCTGCACCTTCGGCCAGGACTGCCGCCTAGGCCTGGCTGACCAGGGCCAGCATCCAGATGGGCTGGCGCGCTGGTTGGATGCCACTACCCGCCAGTTATGCCGGCTTGCACCCTAGACCTCTGGCTGGCCAGGGCCAGCATCTAGGCGGGCTGGCGCGCTGACTGGGCACCGTCGTCACCTTTTTGCGTGCTGGCGGCCCCTTGCCCACGCCGGCGCACACAAATACTGACATTTCATCCCTTCCCTATAAAACCCCATGTATTTTTTATAGGGAAGGGATGATTTTGCCTGTAAATGCATGCATGCATTTTTGCCTGCCTGCTGTATTTGTCTGTAAATGCAACTGGCCCCCGTATTGGCGAAACCCAAAAAAGCCAATCCGGGGGTCAGTTATTCACAAGGAGAGAGATTATCGAGTGTTCAACACCAGTCAGGCGCCCTTATTCACCTCCACAGCCATAGCAGTCGAGGCTCCCACGAAGGCACCTACTAAGGGCATGGATGCCATCGCCATCGCCGCTGCGAATGCGATGCCCCTTTTCATGAGCTTCATGGTTTCCTCCCTTAAAAGTTTTCCGTGGCCCGCCCGCCGGGGCTTAGCCGGTGGACGTCACCGGGGCTTAGCTGGTGGGCGTCACCGAGGCTTAGCCAGCGAGCGCTGCCGAGGCTTACCCCGGGGCTACCTGCCGGCGGCTTAGTGGGCCAGTTGCTTTGCTGATCTGCATCAGCCTTGCTGGTTAAAACTTTAAAAGGGGCTTTTATGGTGGTGGTTAGCGTAGCCTATGAATCATCTATGAAAGATAAAGCGTGGCTTGGTTGTAAGAGCGCAAGTAGGGGCCACCAATCTGGCTTGGCTCCATAGGCGTATCCTTGTAGGTCCAGTGCAGCAGGTTGGCCAGGGAGAAACTGTTTGCACACACCCCACAGGCCAGCACGCGGCTTGGGCGGCGCATACGTTCAACCCGGTGACCAGCCGGGCATGTGCCCACCCAGTCGCCGGGGACTTTAGGGGCGCGCTTATCTACCAGCCGCTGCGCTGAGCAGCCCAGTTCTAGGGCTTTGCGGCGCCAAACTTCATCGTGACCGTGGCTTGGACCAACCAGGGCATGGGCTACTTCATGCAAAATCGTGTCACGCACGCGAGGCAAGTCATAGAGTTGCATTAAGTAACGTGAGAGAGTGATACAGCGGTTTGTGTGGTTGCACTGTCCAGCTCGACGCCGGGCACGATCCCACCCCAGGCTCCAACCTTGCAAACCGTTGGCGTCCATCAGGTCGCGGCCTAAAGCATAAACCTGATCAAGATGCATTAACTGTCCATTTCGTGGAAAAATAACCCTTAGTGTCAGAACCTAAACCTAATTCTAAAGCCAAAACGGTAACCTCCGCCGGCAGCGCAACTAGAGGCAAGGGCAAGCGTGCCATCTCTAGTGCCAGTGCCGAGCGGTTTATTTCGCGTTACCGGCTGGTCTCAATTTTTGCGTTACTGACCCTATCTGCCCTAGCTGGGGCACTGATCCTGCCTAAGTTCACCGCCCCCGCACAGATTGATGATGGCCCCACCCCGGCCGGCCCGGTTAAGGTAACCCCTGATTACAGTGGTTTTAACGCCGCAAATATCATCTCTGACAATAAGCTTTATGGCGCTCCCAATATGAACGCCGAAGACATCGATAACTTCATTAACAAAGTCAATGCTGGCTGCGTTAATAGCGCCGACGGCACTACTTGCATCAGCAAGGCCCGCTTTGACACTAAAGGCTTTGACCCCACAACGGCCTGCCCGTTGGGGATGAATCCCGCCAAGAATCTAACTGCTGGTGAGGTTATTTACCGCGTTTCGGTGGCTTGCAACATTAACCCCCGGGTTTTGTTGGTGCTGCTGCAAAAAGAGCAGGGGCTGCTGACCGCTTCAGGCGAGAAACTGACTGCGTCACGCTATGAATGGGCTGCCGGCTATGGCTGCCCTGATGGTCAGACTTGCGACAGTCGCTACCGTGGCTTTGTCAGCCAGCTCTATCAGGCCGCCGCCCAGCTGCAAAAATACCGCCTTAACCCCTCCAGCTACCGGGTGCAGGCCCGCAAACCCGTGCGTATCGCCTACAGCCCCCAGGCTAACTGCGGTTCTTCCATCATCACCCCAGCTAACACCGCCACCGCCGCGCTCTATAACTACACTCCCTACCAGCCCAATGAGGCCGCTAAGAATGATGGGGACGACTGCTCCAGCTGGGGTAACTTAAACTTCTACGGTTTTTGGAAGGTCTGGTTCGGCTCCCCCCACTAGCTGGCGCGGCTGGCACCCAGTCTTGGACCACAGGCTGCTTTAGCAGGCTCAAGTACAATTGTTAAATGAGTTATATGCAGATGGCCGCCGAAATCTGGGTGGTGATTGAGTACATCATTAAGATTGGGGCTATGGGGGTGGTGCCTGAAAATCGGCGCCCTGCCTCGTCATCGGCCTGGCTGCTACTCATCTTGTTCCTGCCCCTGGTGGGCCTACCCATGTATCTACTGCTGGGAAGTGCCCGTATTCAGGGAAAACGCTACCGCCGCCAAAGCGAGCTAACCAGCATTGTCTCCGCCCTAAGCACCGCCCTCCCAGACGTACCTCCAGGTATAAAAGCTGATGAGCGCCTGTTGGGGATTGTGCGCATGAACCGCCACCTAACCGGAATGCCCTGTATGCCGGGCACAGTCCAGGATATCTATGATGACACCCGCAGCTTCATTGCGGCCCTGGTGCAGGCCATTGACGCCGCCCAGCACAGCGTAAATATTGAGTTTTACATAGTCCATGATGATCCCATCACTGAACCACTTTTTGCGGCTCTAGAGCGCGCCCACAAACGCGGGGTGCGGGTGGCACTGCTGCTAGATCACCTGGGTTCACGCCGCTACAAGGCCTGGAAAAAGCTGCTGAAGCGGCTAAACTCTGCCGGCTACCACTGGCACCTGATGATGCCCCTAGGTTTTAAGCCTGATCAGCGCGGGCGCCCAGACCTGCGTAACCACCGCAAGCTAGCGGTAATCGACGACGGCGTCGGCTTTGTTGGCTCCCACAACCTCATTGACCCCTTCTACGAAACCAACCTGCGCGGCCCTGGACGCGAGTGGAAAGACCTGTCCGTGCAGCTAGGCGGGGCTATCGTGGCTGAGCTTGGGGGTGTATTCGCTATGGACTGGTACGCCGAAACCGGCAAAATTTTCGTTGGTGCCCGCTCCCAAGCCGTAAGCGATGAGGATATCTCCCAGGTAGAAACCGCTGGTCTGAGCGCACTTGCTGCAGAGCTGGTTAACACCTCGGCGGAATGGGAAAAAGAGCTTGCCGACGGCGTCGTAAACGCCATGCAGATCGTCCCCTCAGGCCCGGGCTACCCCACTGAACCAAACCTGCGCATGTTCACTTCCCTGATCCACAATGCGCGCCGGCGGGTAACTATCACCAGCCCATATTTTGTGCCAGACGAGTCGCTGCTGGCCGCCATGACTTCGGCAGCCTACCGGGGCGTGGATGTGCAGCTGTTTGTGGGGGCTAGCGGCGACAATTTCCTGGTGCGCCACGCCCAACGCTCCTACTATGGGGCGTTGCTGGCTGCCGGGGTGCGTATCTTCCTCTACCCCTCCCCCACGGTTTTGCACGCCAAATACATGACCGTGGATAACGAAGTGGGGGTGATCGGCTCTTCCAATATGGATTCGCGCTCATTCATGCTCAACTATGAGCTGATGCTGCTGTGTTTCGGGGGCGATCTTGATGACAAGCTGCGCGCTAATGACGCCAAATATCGCTCCCTGAGCCACGAGCTAACCAGCCAGGAATGGGCGCGCGAGCCGCGTCACCGCCGCTGGGTGGATAACGTCTGCCGCCTAGCTGCGGCAGTTTTGTAGGGGCGCAAAGCCCCCGCGAGCGCAGCTAGGCCTCAGGCTGCCGCGCGCCGCCTGGCTGCGGCAGTTTTATAGAGCAGGCCGTGCCCGGGGGCTAACAGCCAGGCCAGGGCAAACATTACACCCAGCACCAACACAATCGTGGCGCCCGTAGGCAAATCAGCTGACCAGCTCAAATACACTCCCAGCAGGCTCCCTAACGCCCCTAGCAGCGGGCCCATAATCATCATGGTCAGTAAGCGATCAGTCAGTAAGCGGGCTGTGGCCGCCGGGATTACCAGCAGCGCCAACACCAAAATATTGCCGATAGTCTGCACGGAAATCACCACCGCCAAGCTCACGCACACATACAGGGCAATATCTAAAGCCAACACTGGCAGCCCTGCCGCGCGGGCAGTTTCACGGTCCAGGCTTACCGCCACAATCTCTTTATTTAGGGCTGCGATCAGCCCAATCACCACTGCTGCCCCGATCAGCGCCACCGGCACTTCACGCGCCGGCACGCCGGTAATAGAGCCGAATAGGAACTGTTGCAGCGAGCCGCTATAGCCTGGGGCGCGCGAAATAATTACCACCCCTAAAGCAAATGCCCCCACAAACAGCACCCCAATGATGGAGTCTTCTTTAAGCCTGCGGTTTTGGGCTAGTAGCGCCACGGTTACCGCCGTCAGAATCCCGGCTACCGCGCCCCCAAGCACCAGGTTAGTGCCGCTAACGAAGGCCACCGCCAGGCCGGGAAACACAGAGTGAGCGACGGCGTCGCCAATAAAAGCCATCCCGCGCAACACCACGTGGGCCCCCACCACTCCGCAAACCAGGGCGCTAGTGATAGCAATCAGCAACGCCCTGGGTAGGAATGCCAGCTGCGGGTTTAGTAGGTCATTTAGAAAATCAATTGGGGTTAACAACTTAACTCATCCCTAGGGCTTGCAGCAGCGGGTTATCGGCGCGTACTTGGAAAGTACGCATCCACAGGTCTTTGTCTTTAAGCTGGCTAGGCGGGGCGCAAGCCAAATCGGTACGGTTAAGCAGACACAAATACTCGCACTGCGCCTGGGCCGCCACCAGATCATGGGTGGACATAAGCACGGCCACACCCGCCTGGCTCAGCTCTTTAAACAGATCCGTCAACAGCTCCTGGGTGGGCATATCCAAGCCCGTAAAAGGCTCATCCAACAGCAGCAACTGCGGCTTTAACGCCAACGCCCGAGCCACCAGCACCCGCTGACGCTGCCCACCCGAAAGCTGCTCCACCGGCCGCGAGCGCAAATCACTCATGCTTACCTGCTCTAGGGCACAGTCGGCAGCCTCTAGGTGCTCTGGGCGGGGCCGACGCAGCCAGCCGAGCCTGCCGGTAAGCCCGCTTAACACCACCTGACGCACATTAATGGGAAAATCCCAGGCGAAAGCGTGACGCTGAGGCACATACCCAATGCCGCGCCGGTCAATGCGCTGGCCTTGCCAGGTGATAGTGCCGGTGCTGGGCACAAGCCCTAGGATGGCGCGCAGCAGCGTGGTTTTGCCGGCCCCATTGGGGCCGATCAGCCCCATGAACTGGCCTTGGTCTAGCTTCAAGTTGACCTCTTGTAGCACGCTGCGGCCGCCCAGCTGCACGCTGAGTTGGTTTACTTCTAGCATGGTCACTTTCCTGATGGCTGTGCTTTTAGCGCGTTGGTGGTGCTGGTGGCGTCGCCTACCGCAAAGCGCAAGGTGGTGGTGGCCTGGTAGGTTTTACCGTCCACACCGGTAGCTTTGAAGGAGACTTTGACCAGGTAAATGCCAGGTTTGGAGAAAATCCAGTTGGCGTGCACGTGGGTGTTGGTGTCCACCCAGATGTCTTGGGCGCTGGCGGCAGAGTCGGCCAGCACTTTGGGTTTACCGAAGGTGCCTTCTTGCAAAATCAGCCAGCTGCGGCCGGGGCCCTTAACCTGCTCGATGCGCATGTTTACCCCGCCTTGGATCAGCTTGGTTACGGCTGGGTCTTGGGTATTCCAGCCCAGCCATACCAGCTGGGTTTTTTGGGTTTGGGGTAGCACATAGACGCGCTTGGAGTCGGCTAGGAATTTATAGTCTTCGCCTTGCGGCACTTGGATTAGGGCGCCATCGCGTACGCGCAGCACGGTTTTGTTGGGGTCGCGCCATACGGGCGAGGCTGCTGAATCATCTCGTAGGGACACGGTTAGTTTGCCGCCGATTAGGCGCGGGCCTAGGTCTACGTGTCCAGCTTCGATTACCGCTGGGGTTTGTGAGGTGGGCTCGTTTGCGGCCACGTTTTGCTCTAGGGCCGGGTCAGCACTGGGGGTGGCTGAGGCGCCAGGGGAGGTGGCTGCGCCGGTGGCGCCGCTAGTGGGGGCCGTGGTAGCGCCGCTAGTGGGGGTGGCGCCGCTAGTGGGCACCCCCTTACCTGCATTAGCACTGCCCGGGGGTTTTGCCGACGACGCCGCTTGGTTTGCGATAGGCCTGCCACCTAGGCAGCGAGCCAGGGAGTTGGCATTAAAACGCATCATCGCCTGATAGGTGGGGGCCTGGTTATCCAGGGTGTCGCCGTAAAGCGGGCATACTTTCACCCCGGCTTCACTGGCCACCACTTTCAAGGTGGAGCGAGTGCGGGCCAGATTTGGCTCTAAAAACACCGCTTTAATATGTAGGTCCTTAATGGTGGCGGCGAGTTTACGCCGATCAGCCAAGGAGGGCTCACTAGCCGGGTTGGGAGCCACGAAACCAGCCACTTTAAGCCCATAGGCGTTAGCCAGGTAAGCGTAGGCATCATTAGTGGTTACCAGTTGGCGGTTAGCTTCACTAATAGTGTCCAGAGTGCTTTTAACCTGGGTGTCTAGCTGGGCCAGCTGGTTTAGGTAGCGGGCGGCGTTAGCCTCATAGACACTCGCCCCGGCCGGGTCAACCTGCTTGAGTTTGGCGCAGATTACCTTCACATAGGCAGCCGCGTTGTGCACGTCATGCCACAGGTGCGGATCAATTTCCCCATGCACGTGTTTGCCCAGCACCGCCTGGGGCAGGATGTAGGCTTGCGTGCCCGCACGGCCCACAAAACCGTAGCCTTGAGGCACTTGGGCTAGGGTGCGCGTGGGCACATCCACCACTACCCGCTGCGGGTCTAGGGCTACATGGCCTGGTACGTGGGCCGCCCCAGCTACGACGACGTCGCTCTGGCTGGCTGCACTGGCGCCGTCGCTGGGGGTCGGGCTGGCAGAGCCACCAGGGCTGGGCGCGGAGGCTGAGCTGGTGCGCCCGGCGGGACTAGCCCCGCTGGGCGTAGCGCTAGCTGAAGCACTGGCTGAGCTAGCGCCCGGGTTCGTGTTGGCGCTCGCAGCGGGGCTGGGAGTGCTCGCGCTCGCGGTTTTAGCGGCTGACGGCCAAGCCTGGCCACTAGCCTGCTTGTCGGCCACCAGCGTGATGCGGCCAGCTTCTAGATCCACGCTCACATCGCCGTGGCCCGGACCCAAAACCACCCGACCTTCACGCTTAGCTACAGCGGCGGCGTCGACCCCCACCGCGAAAGTAAACGTGGCGGTTTTAAACTCCACGTTTTTACCCTTAACCGGGCGCAAGCGGGCCTTAAACTGCACCCGATACACTCCCGGCTTAGTGAAAGCCCAACTCATATGCTGGTGAGCGTCAGCCGGCAAGCTGACAGTGTCATGTTTATAGTCGCTGGCCGCGTCAAACCCGTCATGGCTGGAAAACCCCAGCTCCGGGGTGCCGAAAGTGGTGGTCAGGTAGGAGCTGGCTTGGCCCGGGCCCTGCACCGAAACCACCTGCAAATCAACCTCACTGGCCCGGTTAGCGCCATAACGTTTACCGTCACCAGACACGCGCATCCCCAGCCACAGGGTATCCAAAGCCCGATCCTCAACCAGCGGCAAAATCGTGGCCCCCTGCTTGGCGGCCTCCTCGGCGATAGACACTGACTGGGCACTAGCGGGCAGGTTGGCATCCAAGGCGCGAATAATCGAATGCTGTTCCAGCAACAGGTAGTTACTAAAAGCCAAATCCGCATAGGCCACATCTCGAATAGCCCGCAGTGAGGGCTCATAGGAGTGCGGATCGGCGCCGTCGGGAACTAGCTGGGAGACCGTAGCCCGGCCTCCCGCCACATTACGCACTAGATCGGCCAGAATGCCGGTGGTGGTGACCACCCGCAACTGGCCGTCGCGGGCGGGATCTACGCCGACACCGGCGCAGCCCGCCACTAACGTTAAAACTAGTGCAGCCTGAATTACAGACTTAACTAGGCCCATGCCATCCGCCTGCGTGCCACCAGCACCGCAACCGCCAGCAACATCAGACCACCAGCAACATTCAAGGCGCCGCTAACCGCACCGGTTTTAGCCAGAGACTTACCGCCGCTAGCGCCGGACGCCTGGCCAGCCTTGGCAGAGCCTGAGGCCGCAGAACCAGCAGCTCCACTGGCGCTGCCACCTTCACTGGAGCCGGCACCGGAACTGGCCGCTGCGCCGTCGCCAGAGCCGCCATCTTCACCGCTGATCTGCTCACCCTGCTTGGGGGTGACCTGGGCGGAAATGGTCAGCTTGTAGGTGCCCGGGGCGGTAAACACCCAGTTCTGGTGGGCGTGAGTGTTAGCCGGCAGGGTGTAGGAGCTGCCCTCTTCTTGCAGCAGGTGCTCACCCACACCTCCACCCAGGCCGCCGGAGGTAAATACTGAGACCTTACCGGGCCCCTCCACACTCACCAGGGTGAAGGTAACCTCGCCGCTGGTTTTGCTGACAATCTCTTCAGCCTGAGAGTTCATACCCAGCCAGGGCACACCCGCGCTTTGGCTGGAGGAAATCATCCACACATCCTGGCCCGGGGTGGCCACAAAGTTAAGCGCGTCGGGGGCTTTAAGAGTGGCCTTGTCTCCCAGCGAGAAGGTCAAAGTTGACGGGTCAACCCAGCTGGCCGGCTGAGAGCGGTCATCTTTCACCTGCAGCTTGAGCTTGCCGTCCACAATGCGCGGACCTAAGTCAAAGTGCCCTTCATTGGCATTGCCGTTGGCGTCAGGGCCCACCACGAAAGTCAGCGTGGCGGTGGCGCTAACCGCCGAAGAAGCCGGGTTTTCCTTCACCGCAGCGGCGCTTTGAGCCTTAGCCTTTTGGGCGCTGGTTTGGGCGGCTGCCCCCTGGCTGACAGAGCGAGCCTGGGCCACAAAACTCTGGGCGGGGCGAGCCTGGGATACAAAGCTTTGCGCGCCGGCCCGGGTGGTTACGGCAGATCGGCTTTGCCCGACGGCGCTGCCCTGCCCGACGGCGGCGCGCACCTGAGCAGAGCGGCCCTGAGCTGCGGCGCGCGGGGCCTGAGCTGACTTAGCGCTGCGCGAGCTGGCCAAAAGCTGCTTGCCAGCGGGGTTAGCTGCGCTCGGCTTAGCCTTTACTTCGCCGCCAATGGCTGAGCGCGGCGAGGGGCTGGTGGCCGGCTTGCCGGCGCTCGGCTTGGGACTGGCCGGAGCGCTGGGGGCGGCGCTAACACCAGGCTGAGCACTGGGGGCAGTGCTGGGCTGAGCCGAGGGGCTGGCCACTGGCTGCGGAACCGCACTGGGCGCGGCCGAGGGCACCGCGCTGGGGGCCGCCGTGGGCTGTACGCCCGGGTTTTGGGTATCCGGGTTTTGCGGGGCGGGCGCCGGGGTGGGGGTGGCCTGAGCGGCGACGTCGCCCACCTCAACCCGATAGCTGCGCACCGGGCTGGCAATCACCGTGCCATCACTACGCTGAGCCAGCACCCGTACTTGCAACTGGTAGACGCCAGCAGCAGAAAACACCCAGTTGGGGTAGGCGGCGGCCAGCTGTTGCGGGGCAATTTCTGAGCCAAGCGGGTTTAGCTCATAGTTGCCATCAACCAGCAGCGAGGAGGCCAGTTGACCGTTCTCATCTAAACCAAACAGAGCCACGCTAGCGCCCTCAGGGCCGCTGTAGCTGACTTCAAAGTGGGCGGCGCTAAATCCTGCCTGGGCCAGCTGGCCGGTGTCCCAACCCAGCCGCCCCTTGGGGGCAGCGCTGGCCGGCTGAAGTGGCGAGTTAGCCTGAGTGCCTTGGCTGACGAAATAGCCACCCGGACTGCCCGGATAGTCGTCAGAAATGTTTTGCCAGGTGGAGGCCGGGATCTTCAAAGTGGTTTGGGCCGGGTTGTGGCTAGTTCCGGTGGCGCCATCCTTTAGCTGCAAGTCCACTTCCCCATTGGCAGTGGCGACGACGTCGAAAATGCTTAGGTCTCCACCCTCAAGGTTTACCGGCTTGGACTGGCCATCATTACTGGCCCGGCGATCAACGGAGTTTAGTGAAACAGGGCCACTAGCCGGGCTGCTGACAGAAGCGCCCGCTAGCGGCGTCATGAAACCGCACAGCGCCACAGTGGTCAGCGCGGCCATACGCCGCAGCCAGGGGTCATTAAGACGCTGCGGGGTGGAGCCAGAAAAACGTCCGTGACCAGCAGCTACACGCATGGCAGAGGGGGAAGAGTTGGTAGTGCCCTGGGTGGGAACTGAAGAAGGCCCGGCGGCCTGCAACCACGCAAACATGGCAGTCTTTCTAGTTGATATTGATTATCATTACCTGCCAAGTGTAGCGACTCTTTTTAGTCCTCACAAACGCGCAGCTCCACAGCAAAGCGCGAGGACCACTAGCGCAACCCCAGGAACCACTAGTGCAACCCCAGGAACCACTAACGAAACCACCGGGGACCGCTAACGCATTTGTTAAGCGGCCCCCGGCGGGGTGGGGCGCCTAGTTTTGAGAGGGAAATCAGACGCCCCTATTGAGTTGTGTATTCAATTGTGTCGATATTCAGTTGTAGATCCCGTCAGTCCTGACGCTTGCGGCGCAGCAACATGCCGCCACCACCCAATGCCAGGGCACTTAGAGCCAACATTCCGCTGGCCACACCGGTACGGGCCAAACCGCCGGGCTTTTCCGGCTTAGCCGGGGCTGCGCCGTGGCTAGGCTTACCAGGCTTACCGGGGCGACCCGGAAGCGGGGCGGAGCTGGCCGAACGGCTGGGCTGAGCCGTGGGGGCCGCGCTACCAGTGGGAGCCGCACTGCCGGTAGGTGCCGGGCTGGGCTGAGCCGTGGGGGCCGCACTGCCAGTCGGAGCCGGGGAGCCAGTGGGAGCCACAGTCGGCTCAGGGCTGGCGGTAGGTTCCTGAGTGGGAGCCACAGTAGGCGAAACCGGAGTGGTGGGCTGCGGCGTCGGAGTGGGCGTCACAGTCTCAGCGCTTACTGCCGTGGTTACCCCAATGCGGTCGTTACCACGCTTGGTGGTGCACACCTCGGGGGTGGGACTGGCCAGGCAATCCACGCCAATCAGGTCGTTGCTGGTGGGGCGCACAATCTTGACCATGCGCAGGTTGTCCACCTGCACCAGACCATCGCCGTCGCCGGCAGCAACCGTGAACTTAACCTTGGTGCCATCCTTAGCCACATTGAAGGTGACCGGAACGCGCTGGAAGTAGCTGGCAGAATCATTAGTGGTGTGCTTCTGATCGGCAGCCATCCAGTTCAAAGCCCAAGTGTGGTTAATAACCGTGGAGGGGTTCTTGGCTGGGTTGGTGTCGTTGACAGTCTTAACATCCAGATAGTTCTGACCCACCAGACCTTCGGCGTTGGTGTTTACGGTAATCTCCGGCTCAGACTTGGCGGCCCCAGCGGCAGCCTTGTCGGTGGAGCTGGCCTTACCCTCAGCCGCAGCCTTACCGGCGCCCTGGCTCTGGGTGCCAGCCTGGCCCTGGGCACCAGCCTGACTCTGAGCGCTAGCCTGGCTTTGGGCGGCCGCATTACCGCTTGCGTCACCATCGGGAACCAGAACCCCTAGTTCAGCGATAGAGAGCAGGTAATCGGGCTGGTCAGCCTTGGTCTTGTAGTTAGACAGCACGCGCAGGCGAATCAGCTTGGCCTTAACCGGGCTGTTAAAGACAATCTGCTGCACCTGGCCGGTGTTTTGCAAAGTGCCTTCAGCTACCTTCTGGTTGATGTTGGCAGCATCCTGACCCACATAGACCTCGTAGCGTTCGGGACGCCCGTTGGCCTGGTCAACGCGGCTATTGATCTTCAGACCAGACACGCTTACCGCAGAGGCGGCGGTGGGGTCATCGCCCTGGTACAGGGCCAGGTCAATGTCGCTGGGGTGAGCTACCGGGTGCTGCCAGTCCTTGTCGTAGAAGGTGGAAGCGTTGCCATCAAACATGTTGGAGGCCGGGTTGCTGGCGTAAGCAGCCGGGGCGGACACCAGCTGCTGGTCGCCGCTGTAGTCCTTAACCGGGTTGCCAGGTGCCGGGGCGGGAGTGTCGCCGTCGGTGGCGTTACCACACAGAACGCGAGCGTCAGCCCAGTTAGCGTGGTCATTGCCGTTACCGTTGCCGCCGTCGCCCACAATCAAGCGAATCAGCTTCATGCCGGTGACGTCGCCGGAAACCTCCTGAGGAGTGTTGCTACCGGTAATCACGCCGGTCTGCGGTACCACATCAACCCAGTTAGTGCCGTCGGTGGTGCCTACCACACGGAAGGTAACCGAGCCCCTCTGGCCATCTTGCACACCCACGGTGGCCTTGAAAGCCTTGCACTTGCCGCTGAGCTCGAAGCCCACATCGGCAGGAGAGTGGGTACCTAGACCCTTGGTGTACTGCTTGCCGCCCATCACGATTGGGCCGCCGTCACCCTTTTGGTTTTCACCAACCTCACTGTCACGCTCAACCGGACCCCAACCGTTGGAGTTGTACTTGGGGCTGAAAGGCAGGTCAGAGAGGTAGTTGACAGCGTCAGGTTTCACCGAGCCCAAAACCGCCACGTTAGTGTCACCACTAGCGCTGCGGGCGCTACCAGCGATCTTGTAGGTGGCCGTGTGTACTACGTTAGCGGTAGAGCCGCCCGCACCCTGGGGAACCGTGACAGTCCAGGTGGTGGTGAAGGTGGCACCCTTGGCTAGCTTGGCGGTGGTGGCCGGGGTGTCAGCAGTGGCGCTCCAGCCGCTAGGCAGGGTCAGCTTGCTGGTCACATCGGTGATTTCGCTGGGTTCGTTGTTCACCAGGGAGCTGGTCATGTGGAAGGTGGAGCCTTCAATGGCCGTCTCGTTGGTGTCAATGGAGGCAGCGGCACACGCGGGCATATCCGTGGTGGCACCCAGGTCCTCTACGCGGAAGTTGTCGAGCGTAAAGTCGTTGCCGTCCTGGCCGCCCTGGGTGTTGTACAGACCCACCCAGTAGGAGCCGCAGCCGCCCACGTTAAGTTCCTGTACATAGTGAGTGGGGCTGGTGGCCACCGGCATCACCGTGGAGTACAGGTAGTTAGCGTTTAGGCCGTTGGCGCCTTGTGCGTCATAGGCGGTAACCCAGTAGTAGGAGCCGCTGAGTGCGTTTTCGTAGTCATACGAAATGCGGTAGCGGTGTCCGGCCTTGAAGTTTACGGTCTGGGGCACGGTGCGGTAGACCAGTCCCCCATTTTCTTCGTGGCTCTTTAGGGACCAGTGTCCGGCGACGGCGTCGTCGGTGGCCTTCTTAGAACCGTCCGGTAGGGTGCCGCCCTTTTGGGTGTAGGGGCCGTTGAGGGAGGCCAGTACCGTACGCGGGTCGGTGATTTCGCCGGCGTCGCCCTTAACGAAGGGGCCCCAACCTTCGGGGACATTTTCAAAGTCCTCAAAGGTGATGGTGACCGGCTTGTCGCGGGTGGCGCCCAGATCATCGTTGCGCTGCTGGCTGGCGGCGCTGGTGACGCCTTCACCTGAAGCAGACACGCTAACCTGGCGGGTCTTACCATCCTTGACCTGTACCCAAGCGCTGCCCTGGTAGGTGCCGGCGTTGAGGGTCATTTCCTGGCTAATGGAGGAGTTGCCCTTACCCAGCTGGGCGATCGGGTCGCCGTGAGCGTCGTGGGGGGCGGTTACCTGGCCGGTGGTCTGGTAGCCCTTGAAGCTACCGGAGTTGAAGCCGGGGTCCACAAACACAGTTCCAGCGCCCCACTTGGGGGTGGCGGCGGCTGCGGGGGCCTTGGCGGGAGCCAGTACAAAGGCGGTGTGGTCGCGTTCAGCGGCCGGCACGGTCTCGTATACGGACTCAGGGATGGTTACCTTGCCGCCCTCTACCTTTACGTCAGTTACCTTTACGCGGCCCTTGTCAGTGAGGCGGTAGACGCTCAAAGAGCCCACGTTCTGGTAGGACTTGGTTAGGGTCCAGGTGGTGGCGGTACCAGCGGGGTTGTAGTAGTACAGACGTGGTGCGCCGCCCTTAGCGCCATTGTCGATCCAGGGCAGCAGGTAGCTGTCGCCCTTAAGCACGGTGGCGCCGTCGTAAACAAACTGGCGGCTAGCGGACATGTCAGCCTTGATAGCCCCGGCAACCTGGGTGGCCGGAGTCTGGTTGGTGACCGCCGTAGCACCTGAGGCTACAGTGCCGTTAGCGAAGGTGTAGGTGTAGACGGTCTTGCCGTTTTCACCCTTAGCGCTTTCCTGACGCATAATGCGCGAGTTCTGTAGGAACTTAACCGGCAGGTTGTTAGCCCAAATGTTGCGGTAGAAGGCGCCCTGGTCTTGGTGGCCAGTCCAGCCCTCAAACTCAACAATCTGGGGGTAGCCCAAAACTACGTTGGGGTTCCAGTTGTCCTTGTTGGAGTTGTCCACAAAGCGGATCACGTCAGAGTTCAAACCCTTGTTGGTGGCGCCGCCATAGTTTTCATCATTGGACCAGTGTGACCAGGTGGAGTAACGCTCAAAGCGGTCAGCCCACTCTGAACCCATCTCCCAGCCCATCTTGTTTAGCTCGCGACCCAGGCGTTCAGCTTGCCAGCCCGAACCGTAGTAAACGTCAATGTAGATCCAGCGGAAGTTGGGGTAGGTAGCCAGCGGGAACTGGTTACGCAGATCCTGGAAACGCTTAATTACCGCGCCGCTACCTAGATCAGCGCGCTGATCAACGTAGTAGGACTGGTTTAGCCAGTTCCAGCCGCGCCCGCCAGTGAAGGGTAGGGAACCGAAAGAGTTGGCTTCGGGGTAGGCCTCAGTGGTGTTGACGTGGACGCCGTAAATCGCGTTGGAGTTGGCGGTGGTGTTAAACAGGGTGGCAAAATCCTTGTCACCACCGGCGCGGGTGTTGATGTTGCCCGCGTAGTCCATGTGTCCAGAGTCGTGGCCTTCAGAGGCGTAACCCTTGAGCATCACGCGCTGACCTAGGCCATCGGTGGCCAGGTTGACGCGCTTTACGTCGTCGGCTACCTGCAAGAAGGGGTGCGTGGCGGCCGAGCCGAAGTCAAAGGGAATGTGGGTCACTACCCACTTGTGGTTGTCAGCTGCGCCGGCCACCCAGGGGGTGATGTCCGCATAGGCGACGGCGGCGTCCTGCCAGTTCACCGTACCTGAGGAGTTGGCGTCACCAGTGAACACCAAAGTGGTGTAGGGGCGCTCTTCATCGCCGACGGCGTCAGTGGCTGCAGCTGAGCGGTAGGTCCACTGACCATTGGAGGCCAGCAGGGTCTTGGAACCATCCTGGTCAACTACCCGGCGCTTCCAGCGCGAACCGTCATCAGCTTCCCAGCCGGTGGGGCGGTCGTAGGTGGAGTTGGTTTCCATACCCACAGCCACCTTAGAGGTGTTAACCATCAGGTAGGTGCTGGGGGCGTCAGCGGTACTGACCGGGGTGGACTCGCTTAGGCTCTCGATAGTGTCAGCTACACCAGCGTATTTGTTTTTAGCGCTAGCGCCACGCGAAACCAAGGTGATACCGGCAGCGTAGGCGCCGCCGTCCTTAGCGCTGACTGATACCAGGCCGTGGCCGGGAATCTCGACGGTGTGGGCGCCACCGGTGAGCTCAGTGATACGGAAGGTTAGGGTGGGACGCTTGGCACCAGTTGTGCCCTGGGCCTTTGAAGTAATCTCCTTTACTTCAATTTCGGCCTTCATGGTGACGTCAGTGTCATTGAAGTCAACCGTGTAGGCCACCTTGGTGTTGGATTCTTTAACTGCCTGCACCGACTTGACGGTGTAAGCCTGATTGTCAATCAGTACTGAATCGAGGACCTGGGTGCGGCCGCCAACTTTATTGCCCGCGAAGGTGTAGCCAAGTACCTGAGGGAAGGCGTTGGATACGGTCGCGGTCAAGTTACCGGCGCTAATGGTCTCCGGAGCACTAATGACACCAGAAGTTTCCGGGGTCACTGCGCCAGCAGCTGCCCCTGGAAGGGATAGGGCGACAACCCCTAGCAATGCTAGGGACCGTCGGTGGAGGTGTCTTACCTTCATCGTGTAGGGCTCCTTTGCCTAGACGTGGTTGACCCAATTTTGTCCTTTTGCAACAAAAAGCGTCAAGTCTAAGCAGAACCGAACAGCATAAGTTGCAACCAAACAGTTACAAATCTGGTTTGAGCTAATAATTTAACTAGCGCCTACTGCGCGTATTTGTTCGTTTATTGTAAAGACTGTTTTGCGCACAAACCGAAAAGCTTGGGGTAGTCCATGTATCACAGCTTCATTGCCGCCTGTACATGGGAACACCGCCGCCAGTGAGCAACACGCACTATAGCCAGGGTGATGAGCTAGCTATAACGGAACACTCGCAGTAGCGGCGGTGCGGCGATAGATTACCTTGGTTTTTACTAGTAATTCCAGTACCTAAACCTCATTTTTTACACTTTCTTTTAGGCCAAAAGTGTTTCTGCAGGCCAGCAAGTTACAAGTAGTCGCAAATCACTTTATATGTGGGCTAATTAACTAAAAACGGTGCTGAGTGGATCTAAACCCACCCAGCACCGTCGAATTAGTTAAAAGCGCAGGTCACTCCGCACTGGCGGCGCTAGCAGCCGAACCGGCCACAGCCGCACCGGGAATTAGCGTCAGACCGTCGTCGGCAACGTCAACCGTAACCTGCTGGCCGTCAGCAACCTGGCCGGCCAAGATCAGGCGGGCCAAGCGGTCACCAATCTCACGCTGCACCAGGCGACGCAGCGGGCGAGCCCCGTAAGCCGGGTCGTAGCCCTCGTCAGCCAGCCAAGTGCGGGCGGCGTCGGTAACATCCAGGCTGATGCGGCGGTCAGACAGACGCTTGCTCATCTTGCTTAGCTGCAAGCCCACAATCTGGCCCAACTCATCCTTGCTCAGCGCATTAAAGATCAGCACATCGTCAAGGCGGTTGAGGAACTCAGGCTTGAAGGCGGCGCGCACCGTAGCCATAACGTTCTCGCGCTTTTCCTCCTGGCTCAGCGCCGGGTCTACCAGGAACTGGCTACCCAGGTTGGAGGTCAGGATCAAGATGACGTTACGGAAGTCCACCGTGCGTCCCTGGCCGTCAGTTAGGCGACCGTCGTCGAGCACCTGCAGCAAGATGTCAAAGACCTCAGGGTGGGCCTTTTCCACCTCATCTAGCAGCACCACAGAGTAGGGGCGACGACGCACCGCCTCGGTCAGCTGGCCACCCTCTTCGTAGCCTACGTACCCGGGAGGGGCACCCACTAGGCGCGAAACCGAGTGCTTCTCGGAGTACTCGCTCATGTCGATACGCACAATGGCGTGCTCGTCATCGAAGAGGAACTCAGCCAGGGCCTTGGCCAGCTCAGTCTTACCTACACCGGTGGGGCCTAGGAACATGAAGGAGCCGGTGGGGCGGTCAGGGTCAGAAACCCCGGCGCGCGAGCGGCGCACAGCGTCGGCCACAGCCGCAACCGCGTCCTTCTGGCCGATTAGGCGCGAGCCTACCTGCTCTTCCATGTGCAGCAGCTTTTCGCTTTCGCCCTGCATCAGCTTACCTACCGGAATGCCGGTCCAAGAAGAGATAACCTCAGCGATCTCCTCAGGGCCAACCTTCTCAGCGATCATCGGCTCGCCAGCATCAGGCTGGTTTTGCTCACTAGCTTCAGCCTCAGCGATTTGACGCTGCAAGCTGGGCATTTCGCCGTAGCGGATACGTCCGGCGGCCTCAAAGTCACCTTCACGTTCAGCCAGTTCGGCGCGGGTACGCAGCTCATCTAGCTGGGCGCGCAGCTCACCGATGCGGTTGTGACCAGCCTTTTGGGCTTCCCAGCGGGCGTTTAGGGCGCTGAGTTCTTCGTTTAGGTCAGCCAGGCGGGCACGCAAGGCAGCCAGGCGCTCTGCCGCGCCGGCGTCGGCCTCATCTTCCTTGGCGCTGGAATCAGCCAGGTAGGCTTCTTCCATCTTTAGGCGGTCTACGCGACGGCGCAGCTCGTCAATTTCCACCGGGGAAGAGTCCAGCTCCATGCGCAGGCGGGAAGCAGCCTCATCAACCAGGTCAATGGCCTTGTCGGGCAGTTGGCGGCCGGTGATGTAGCGGTCTGACAAGCTGGCGGCAGCCACCAGGGCGCCGTCGGAGATGGTCACATGGTGGTGTGCCTCATACTTGGGGGCGATACCACGCAAGATGGCCACAGTGTCAGCCACGGAGGGCTCACCCACATAAACCTGCTGGAAGCGGCGCTCTAGAGCCGGGTCTTTCTCAATGTTTTCGCGGTATTCGTCCAGCGTGGTGGCACCCACCATGCGTAGTTCACCGCGCGCCAACATGGGCTTGAGCATGTTGCCGGCGTCCATGGCCCCTTCGGAGCCACCGCCTGCGCCCACCATGGTGTGTAGCTCGTCGATGAAGGTGACTACCTCGCCGTCAGAGTTCTTGATCTCGTTGAGCACGGCCTTGAGGCGCTCTTCGAACTCACCACGGTACTTGGCCCCGGCCACCATGGAGGATAGGTCCAGGGCGATTAGGCGCTTGTTGCGCAGCGATTCGGGCACGTCACCGGCCACAATACGCTGGGCCAGGCCTTCTACCACGGCGGTTTTACCTACGCCGGGTTCACCGATTAGCACCGGGTTGTTCTTGGTGCGTCGTGATAGCACCTGCACCACGCGGCGGATTTCGCTGTCGCGGCCGATTACCGGGTCTAGTTTGCCGGCGCGGGCGGCCTCGGTTAGGTCAGTGCCGTATTTCTTCAGGGCCTCGAAGGTGCCTTCAGGGTTGGCGCTGGTTACGCGCTGCCCGCCGCGCACGGTGGGTAGGATTTCGCGTAGGGCTTGGGCGGTGGCGCCAGCGTCACGCAGGGCGCGCGCGGCGGCGTCGTCGCCTTCAGCGATGGCGATCAGTATGTGCTCGGTAGAGATGTACTCGTCAGTTAGCTCTTTGGCGAGCTTGTCGGCCTTTTCCAGGGCGGCCAGGAAGCCGCGCGAGGGGTTAGGCTCCACTACAGAGCTGCCTGCCGAGGAGGGCAGGGAGGATAGTGCCGTGCGGGTGGCGGCCCCTACGTTCTTTAGGGTCTGCGGGCTTAGTGCGTTTAGTAGCCCGACGGCGACGCCGCCCTCTTGGCTTAGTAGCTCACCAAGTAGGTGGAGCGCCTCCACCTGGGGGTTGCCAGCGGCTGCGGCGGCTTGCACAGCCCCCGATATGGCTTCTTGGGATTTGGTTGTGTAGTTGGTGTCCACGGTTCTCCTTGAATTTAAGTAGTTATAGCAACGCGGTCAGTCTCACTTTTAGCTGCATGAGCTGATGGAACCGACAGCGTCACGTTCCGGTGAGTACAACTTCCACAGACTTGAGTCTATTCCACTCAAGTTTATTTTTCTTGGGTGACGCCAATCACTTATCTTCGATGTGTGGCTATTTGGGACTAAGGGCTAGACTCGCTGCTGATAGTTCCCTATACGTAAGGAGAAACGCATGGGTATCGCAGATTTCGCCAAGCAGGCCGAAGAACTAGCCGACAAGGCTAAGGAGGCCGCCAAGAACGTAGACGCCGACCAGGTTGCTGAGACCGCCCACGACCTAGCCGACAAGGCTAAGGGCACCGCCGGTGGCAAGTTCGACTCTGCCATCGAGACCGCTGAGGACCTAACCGACAAGGCTGCCGACGCACTCAAGAACCTCAAGTGATCTAAAGTCGCGCTTATCGCAGGGGAGTTGCCAGCAGGCAGCTCCCCTGACGTTTTATATTTGGGCTATGACTTTTGCGTCTCGCAATACTTTGACCCTCGCGCTCGGGCATGGTGCCCGGGCGGCCTCCCGTCTGCGTGGCAGCGGTGGTAGCGCCTTCCCCGGCCTAGTTATGGAGAAGGCAGACCCGCATTTTATGGCTCGCGCCTTGGCTCCCCTGCCCTATGGGGTGGTGCTGGTTAGCGGCACTAACGGTAAAACCACCACTACACGCATGGTGGTTGAGTTACTGCGCGGTCAGGGCCTGAAGGTGTTTACCAACCCCACCGGCTCAAACTTCACTCGTGGTGTAGTTGCCGCCCTGCTGGGGGCCATGCCGTTAAATGGCCGCCTTGACGCCGACGTCGCCGTACTGGAGCTGGACGAAGCCCACGCCACCCATTTCGTGCGTACCGTCAAGCCGCGCGCCGCCCTGCTGCTAAACGTCATGCGCGACCAGCTAGACCGCTTTGGGGAGATTGACTACACCGCCTCCCTGCTACACAAGGTTGCCCGCGCCACCACTGGCACGGTAGTGCTGAACGCTGACGACCCGCGCCTGGCCGCCCCCAGTTTCCGTGCCGACCTGCGCGCTGATGTGCGAGGCTTTGCGGTCAGCCCCCAGCTGCGTAGCGTTTTTCTTTCCGACGACGAACTGCATGACTCCCTCGACGGCTGCACTCTAGGCCAGCCCAAAAAGGACGCCGAGGCCAAAGCGGACACTAAGGCCGAGCCGACAGCCAAGGCGCCCCTAGACAGCGTCAAGGAGCCAGGTCAAGGCGAGCCTGACGCCGCCGACAGCCCAGCTAATCCAGCAGCCAAAAAGCCTGCCCAGCCGCTAGAAATCGTGGCCACGCTGGAAGAAATGATGGGCCGCCACGCGGTTATCGACCTGGCCGGACACCGTCATGAAGTGGACTTTGCCATTCCTGGCGCCCACAACATCCTTAACGCCACCGCCGCCATGGGCCTAGTTAAGGAGCTACTGGGCGAGCGCACCGATGAGCAGGCCCTGGCTGCCAGCGCCGCTAAGGTCACCGCCGCTTTCGGGCGTGGCGAGCTACTGAGCATTGACGGCCAAGAAGTTGAGCTGGGCCTAGTCAAAAACCCCGCCGGCTTCCGCATGAGCCTACTTAGCGCCGCTGCCGTACGCTCCCAGCAGCCCCCGCTGATCATGATCGCCATCAACGACCAGTACGCTGACGGGCGCGACATGTCCTGGCTGTGGGATGTGGACTTCACCCCGCTTAAGCAGGCGGGCGTGAGTGTCGTTACCGGCGTGCGGGCCACGGACATGGCGCTGCGACTGAGCTACGACGACGTCGCCGTCGGCAAAATCGAAGCTAACCTCAGCCAGGCGCTAGCCCAGCTGGTCAAGCTTTCACGCGAGCAGCACCGGCCTATCCGCATTTTGAGCACCTATACCGCCATGTTGGAACTGCGTTCCCTGCTGGCAAGTTACACCGACGTGGAGGAGGTCCTATGAGCGCCATTAAAGTTTTGCAGCTCTACCCGCGTGACATGAGTATTTATGGCGATCGCGGTAACACCCTGACCCTAACCAAGCGTTTGGGCTGGCACGGTTATGAGGTGGAGCTACTTTCACATAACCCCGGCGATCAGCTACCTGAGCAGGTAGATATTTTGGTTGGCGGCGGCGGCCAGGATTCGGCGCAAGAGCGTATCCAGGACGACCTGCAAAAGGTTGCCCCGCAGCTGCGCGCCTGGGCCAGTGACGGCGTGCCCATGCTGGTGATCTGCGGGTTGTATCAGCTCTTTGGGCATGAGTTCCGCACTGTGGGCGGGGAGGTTATCCCGGGGATTGGCGTACTTGACGCACATACCGTGGGTGGGCCTAAGCGCCTGATCGGCAATCTTACGGTTGAAACTGATGACTTCGGTAAGGTGGTGGGCTACGAAAACCATTCGGGTCTGACCACTTTGGGTAGCCAGGCGCGTCCGCTGGGGCGCGTAAGTGGCGAGTGGGGTAATAACGGCACTGACGGCACCGAGGGCGCGCGCACCCATAACGTGATCGGCACTTATCTGCACGGCAGTGTGCTACCTAAGAACCCTCGCCTAGCTGATTGGTTGCTGGCCCGCGCGGTTGAACACGCAGGTCAGACCTGGCACCCGGCCGAGTTGGATGATTCACTAGCTATAGCTGCCGCAAAGGTGGCTATGAGCCGTCCCCGGTAGAGGTTTACAAATGCCAGTTCCCAATTTCATTACTGAGTTACGTTCCAGCGTGGGCCACCGTCCCCTGTGGCTGCCGGGCGTATGTGCGGTTATTTTCGACGACGCCGGCAGGGTGCTGCTGGGCCAGCGTGCAGACAATGGTTTGTGGGCTGAGATTCGTGGTATCCCTGACCCTGGTGAGCAGCCGGTGGCCGCACTTAAGCGCGAGGCGCTGGAGGAGGCTGCCCTGGAGATCGAGGTTGATGAAGTGTTTTTGATTGATGCTTCTGACCTGGTCACCTATCCCAACGGGGATCAGGCCAGCTACATGAATCTGTGTTTCATTGCCCATGCGGTCAGCGCTGAGGCGGCGGCTGGAGCCCGTATCAATGATGACGAATCAGTGGATATGGGTTGGTTTGAGGTTGATGATCTGCCTTCACCGCTAGCTCCTAGCGCTAGACAGCGTCTAGAGCTAGCTCGGCGTTACCTAGCCGATCCGCAGCGCCGTACCTTCCTAGGCGAATAGCGCACGCGGCGCGCCTCAAAAGCAGCGCACAGGCCTGCTCCCTTTACGCGCCCCTGGCCAAACCGGCACCGACTCCCAAAGCGGCGCACGGTCCTGCACTATTTACGCGCCCCTAGCCGAACCGGTGCTGACTCCCAAAGCGGCGCACACCATAGAAATTAGCAAACGCTAACTAAGGTGGCCCCAAGGCTAATGCCTTGGGGCCACATCTTTATCTGGGCAGCACTGTTTACCTGGTATTTCGCTTTAATTCACAGCCCCCGTGTTCATCTCATATCCGGCTACTTACTTAGTGTCACATAAGTTTGCACACACATAATTTCCCATACTACCCAAAGCTTATTTATCCCTGTGGTTAACTGCTTTAGCTGCGGTTTACTTGATCCTCATTATTTACAGAAAACACCCCCGTATTAGGTATAACTATGCACACTAATTTACCATTACGCTCAAAGTGATCAGACCTCTATGCGTCCAGGCGGTTTTGTATCCTATTCGATAAGGCGCATGACTTTCGTAGAAGCCGCACAAAATTAATGGCTCAAACTTGGAGCATATGGTGCGATTGCAGACTCGGAACAAGCGGCTACCACCTTTGGTTGACTAATCATTTAGAGCGCCAAGACTGCTATAAGGCACGCACTTATTAGCTGTGCCTGGAATATGGGTAGGAATATCCTGAATAAATCTTGATTTAGTTCGGGAAATCCAGTAGATATCACCTCTTTATCCCATATTTTCAGCCCCCCACACCTTACTTGGCATAAATGTAGCTGTAAACAAGTACCGCAAGTGTCTCTACCGTCTGGAGCGAACATGAATAAGGGAGCAGAATCTCTAAGTTCAGGAAATCAGCCTGTTAGCAAGTCGCACCAACATAAGGTAAAAAAGGCGTGGCGACTGCGCCAGCTGTGGCGCAAGCTAGATTCAGAAGATGCGTCACTAGTAAGTACCAATCGCCTAGTGGCTCTACTTAAGACCCAGCCCCAAGACGCTAGCATCTGCATCGATTGGAGCGGTAAGGGCGACGGAAGCGTCAATGTCATATTGGAAGCAGTGGGGGTTAACGACAGTTTCGACTGCGACCTAGAGTGGGCCTGTCGTGATGCCCAAGTGTGGGAACCTATTGAGGTCTACCAGCCCACCTGCCCAGATCAGGTGTATGAGGTTTTCGGCGCTCTACCTGGTCACCTAGAAAACGTTGAAGACATCCTCAGCCCCACCAAGCCTGAGGTTATGCTGCCTGGGCGGCGTAAGCCCACCTGGCCCTTGCCTTGCAAGTCAAACTCGCAAATGCTTATGGAAACCCTCAGTGAAGTGGGTGGCCACCTACGTGTGCGGCTAGGTAAGGCCGAGGAAATTGAATGTGAGATGGCTGAAGAGGCCTTCACCAGCACCGAAAAGCTAATGGCGGGCGGCGACGTCGATTTTTACCTGGGCACCCCCATGCGCCTGAGGGTTTTTATGGGCACAAACAGCTCTCAAGGATTCCCCTCCCGGCTATGGATCGCACTATCCAGCTGGGCAGTAGGCATTCGCTACGAACAAATCACCAACCACGCCGAAGCCGAAAAACTGTGGTGCAGCCAGGAAGCACTTACGGGAGCAGCCCAACCGGAGGGGCTAGTTAAGGTATTTGCGCGCCTACCTGTAGCAGATACGCAAGCCAGGATCATTGGTCTGCCTGCAGTGGAGCAGGACCCCGCCGTCGTACCCCTATCTGACCACACGCAGGTACGTGAGGAAGCAGGCGGGATGCGCCTGGGCACGGCCACCACCACTACCGGGGACACCGCTGACGTCTACCTGAACTCAGAAGGCGCCTTGCAGCACGTGCAGGTTGTGGGCGCTTCGGGTGCAGGCAAGTCCACTCTGGCTGCTGCCATGGTGCATTCACTGGTGGCCCAGGGGCGCGGGGGCATTGTGCTAGACCCGCACGGGCAGTTGGTGCGGCGTATCGCGGATGAACTGCCCGCCGAGGCTTTGGAACGCTGTCTGTTTATTGACTACGCGGATCTGAGCCACCCGGTACCTATCAACCTGTTTCACTGCGGCGACTTTGATATGGCATGTAGCAAAGTCGTTGAGATCATGTATCTCACTTTTGACCCAACCAGGCAGGGTATTGTGGGCCCGCGTTTTGAGCGGATTATCCACCAGCTAGCCGAGCTTCTAAACCACATCTATGGCCCTGACTTGCCGCTTACCCTTATCCCCGAGCTGCTGCTAGATAAGAAGGCTCTGGAGAATCTGGCCAGGGCCGTCTCAAACATGAGCCCCGAGCTGACGCGCAGCGTTATGACTGAGATTGTCACTAACCGCTCCTCCGACTACGCGGAGCTTATCGCCTGGGCGAGCTCTAAGTTTGAGCGCATGCTAAACTCGCAGGCTTTGCGCGCCGCCCTGGAAACTGGCGCCGACGCGCTGGATTTAAACGAGGCTATGGCCTCCAACAAGATTGTGTTGGTGAACTTGGCCTCACCCAAGATTGGTCGCTTCGCCGCACAAATGCTGGGCATGTTGTGGCTGGCTAAGCTGGCCCTGGCAGTACCTAACCGCCAGGATGATTACCTGCCTTTCCATGTGGTGGTTGATGAAGCCCACCTTTTTCAAGAATCCCTGCTTAGCCAGATGCTGGCGGAGGGACGCAAGTTTGGGATTGCTTTGACGCTGCTACACCAGCATATGCAGCAGCTGTCTACGAGCTTGCTTGAGGCTTTGCGCGGCAATGCCTCTTCAGTGATTGCGTTCAGGGCCTCGGTTCGTGATGCTCCGGAGGTTGATGAGCGTTTGGGGGTGTGGCCGGGCGGTTCTTTGAGCCGGCTACCTAACTTGAGCGCTGCGGCGACGCTGGCCACCCGCTATGGCCAGACCCAGCCTTTCACTTTGAAGGTTGACCACAATGAGCAGGTGCGCGCGGGGGTTATTAACGGCCACCCGGTGGTGCACGCGTTTGACCAGGTCTTGAGCCGCTCACACAAGCAGCTGGTGCAGCCGTTTAACTTTGTTGTCCCCAAGCGGATGAACAATGTTCGCGCCCTAACTGAGCAACTGCAGGAGATCAACAAGAAGGCAGGTGTACAGGACGACGAGGCTTACACTTCCACCAAGCCTAACCCCACCTTCATGGAAGAGTGGATCGCCAAGCGCAAGAAGCTGACCAACACGGACAGCGAGGACTCCGACTAGGTCCTATTCACGCAGCTTCCCACCCCGCTGGGGGCTTGGCTATAGCGCCAGGCCCCCAGTTCAACCCGACGCAAAGCCCCCAGTCAGGCCTTGCCTGCATGTAAATGCAATAAGGCCTTGCATATAACTTATGTTTGGCATTAAGTTGCTTTCCGTAAGTGGTGCGCAACACTGCCACCACCCCTGAGTACGCAGCTCACGGGTGGTGTTTGCGCGCCTACATCCTCGACACGGAAAAGCGCTTGGTAGCTGGTGAACGCTGCGCCGTTCATTGACAGCGTTTGTCTTTAAGTTGCTGTAGCTATTTTTGAAGTGCTTTTTAACTGGTGATAAGGCATGGAAGAACAAAGAAAACTGCGCTTGGCCCTGGTTGGTGCGCTGGTAGTTATTTTGGTGTTGGTTGGAGCTTTAGTTTGGGCTTTAACTGACGACGACGCCGTTAAGGCTGCTTCTGGGGCTGCAGCTCCCGGCACTAACGGTTCTAGCCAGGCGGGACCTAACCAGACAGGGTCTAACCAAGCAGGATCTAACCAGGCGGGGCGCAGCGATGCTAGTTCTGGAAGTACTTCTTCAACTGCAGGCAGTCAGGCTTCAGGCAACAACGGGAAAGTAAACACCTGGGGTTCAGTCTGTGGTTTGGCGGGCACCGAGCTTAAACCCACAAGGGAGGTAAACATGCCGGCTATGCGCACTAAAGTGTTTGTTGATAGCACTTATTACTACTACAACAACCTGACCGGCCCGGGTAAGCGTGCTGATGGTGATGTGCCTACCTGCTACGCCCACAGTAGTGAGGGCGCTATCCTGGCTGTAGCTAACTTTGATTCGTTGTTAGTTGGTCGTAATCGGCTGGTTGATGTAGTCAAAGCAACTACCTATGCGGATGATGGACAAAAAAACATCATAGATTCTGCTCAAAAGAATTCAGATGGCGCGAGTACCAGCTTAACTGTGGTCGGCTATAGTGTCCAAGTAATTGATGAAAATAATGTAATTGTAAGTATAGCCTTTCAATCTTCATTAAGTTCTTCTTATTTATTTAAAGACACTTGGTCTGTTGTTTGGGATAAGGGTGATTGGAAACTTAAGGCCCATGTGGATGGGAAGTCGAAAATTAGGAAAATTAGTTCTGTAGAAAATGCCGGTATGGTGCCCTGGGCAAACTAATACCAGCCTGCTTAGCACAAACGATCATCAGCAGGATTGCATCTAAACATGGTGGGGGGACTTTCTTTAGAAAGTCCCCCCACCACCATTTCCCCGCCGCAATACCTTTACGGTTCAGATATTTACGAAATTCGTGCCATTCTCGCTAACAAAATATGATCGTATTCCTCATAAGTTAACTGCTTACGAGAAACACCCCTACCTATCTCCTCACTAACCTCTCCTTCAGCTGGGCCAGGAGCAATATCCCCTACAAGTGTTGTAGGTATATCAGTCAGACCGAACCTATAGTTGACCGCTAACCTAGTTAGTTCATCGAGAGTCAGGTTACCTTCACTGTATTCTTTGATCATGCGGGTAACCGTGCATAGCCGCTCGAAACCAAGCTTTTCTAAAGCTTCAGGAACCTGTTCCTCTATCATTGCCTTTACAAGATCCCAGTCAATCTGGTCTTGCCAAGGCCGCCTGTAGTCATAAACATGTAAACGAGTTCCAGTCATTTCCCAATTAAAGAAATCTAACAACAAGTACAGCTCTTCATCATCAACTTTACAGTCAGAATATTCACGTAAGATCTGGCGTACCGTGCGCAAGCGGTCCACACCAACCTTACGCACAGCCCCAGGCGCTAAACGCTTAATCGCTTCCTCAGCTACCTGCGGATCAATCGTTAGATCCTTAGTCGGATACTGTTCCATTTCAATCTTTTCCCTTCTGATCAAATACTTCTTTATACATAAATAGAATCAGAGCTTATTTAAGCCCTCTGAGCCCAATAAATGTGCTCATAGTCATCATAAGACAATTGCTTACGAGAAAAAGCCCTGCGCAGCTCCCATCCAACTTCTCCCTCAGCTGGGCTAGAACCAACATCCCCCACAAGCGTTGTAGGTATATCAGTCAGACCAAAATCGTAATTGATCACAAGTCGAGTCAGTTCATCAAGCGTTAGGTTACCTTCACTATATTCTTTAATCATGCGGGTAACCGTGCATAGACGCTCGAAACCAAGCTTTTCTAAAGCTTCAGGAACCTGCTCCTCTAGCATTGCCTTTACAAGATCCCAGTCAATCTGATCTTGCCAAGGCCGCCTGAAATCATAAACATGCAAACGAGTTCCAGTCAATTCCCAATCAAAGAAATTTAACAACGCTCGTAACTCTTTAGGCTCAACCTTGCAATCAGAGTATTCATCCAAAATCTGGAGTACCGTGCGCAACCGGTCCACACCAACCTTACGCACGGCCCCAGGCGCTAAACGCCTAATCGCTTCCTCAGCTACCTGCGGATCAATCGTTAAATCCTTAGTCGGATACTGTTCCATTTTGTTCTCCTCTCAAATTCAATGCACCCAAAAGCCAATTAGGGCGCACAAACTCCACCTACTCAACTAATTAGTGAGCAGGAAACCTAAATAAATCAATGTTTCCACCATTAGGGCAGCGCCAATACAGGCACAGCGTTAATTGCTGCCCTTAAAAGTTTTAGTCGGTTGCAGCGTTATCGACATTGACTCAGCTGCTTGTTGTTAGGGCCTTGAAGTATCGGCCCCTTCAATCACTATGTTAACCCGAATGCGCCTATATGGCCAGCATTTTTAGTTTGGAAAATTTATAAGCATCTAGCCACCAAAATTTACCCAGCCGAGATACTCGAACACTGGCACAGCAGAGCCGGCAAGGGGGCAGCTTAGCTGGCCCCTTGCCGGGTCCGCCTTGGCTAACAAGGTTTAATTGGTGTTGCCCTGATAGCCGCGCTTAAAGGCCAAGATCCACTCGGGCCAGTCCAAGCGCTTGTGTTGCCAGCGCGCGTAGATCTCTCCGACCAGCCAACACACGGTGCCAACCAGCCAAATGATCATCAGTTGTGGCCGGGTGTTCCACACCTCCCGGGCAGCGAAAAACAGGAACAGGCTCAAAACCAGCGGCCCGCCCGTGCGCATCCTTGTAAATAACCGTTCCATCATGTTCACCTCTAGACACCTGCTTTGTCTGCGGCTACAGAACACTGGCGCAGCCAAGGCAGTAGGGATGGGTGCATGCACAACCACTATGTAGCCGCGCACACATTCATTAAACACCCAACCAAGTGACGGGCGCCATAGAAATTTAGTCAACATTTAAACGGCGTGTGCCCCAAGGCCAAGCCTTGGGGCACACCACCAAACAAAATCACCAACTAGCCCCGCCAACTACTGCACAAACGTGCACCGCTGCGCAGCGCCCACGAAGCAGCTAAACCCAGAGCGGCCAAGCTGCGCCGTCGTCGTAGGCGAAACTAGCCGCTAAAACGCAACTTACACGCGGGGCTGACGCTGCGCCCACACCACCGGCTCCACGCGGTGACCAGTGTAGAAGGGGGTATCCACACGCACATGCAAACGCGCCTCGGTGTAACGCTGAGCGTGCATAACCCCCTCAAGGCGATCAAGGCCGTCAGCCTCAAAAGCCAGCACCCACTCATAGTCGCTCATACCGAAAGCACTCAAAGTCGAGCCCTTAACATCCGGATACTGAGCAAAACCATTACGGCCATGATCAGCCATAATGCGTGAACGCTCAGCCGCATCGAGCAGATACCAGTCATAGGAGCGCACGAAGGGGTACACCATGATCCACTCGCGCGGCACCACACCCCCAAAGCAGGCGGGAATGTGGCGGCGATTGAACTCGGCCGGAGTGTGCAGACCCATGCAGCTCCACACCGGCTCCAGGTAACGCCCCAGCGCACTGGCGCGCAGACGCTGGTAGGCATCCTGTAGCGCCTTAGGATCATCGTTAAGCCACCAAATCAGCAGGTCCGCTCCGGCCCTGAAACCGGCCAGGTCATACCAGCCGCGCGTGGAGGCCCCTGAGCCGGCCACATACTGCACCGATTCGTACACCAGGGCCTCACGGACGGCGTCGTCGGCAGGTAGCGGGGCGGCCAGCTTCCAAACCGTGTACAGGGCGTAGTGCTGCTTGTTGTTTACCTCGTCAAAGTCCACGGTGGCGACGTCGCGCGGATCGTGGCGGCTGACAGTGTCTGGATGCCCATGCGGGCGGGTTTTAGCCATAGCTTTCTCCTTTGGCTGCGTGGTTACCTTAGGGTCTTTAGGATCCTGCGCCTGGCCCGGGTGGCAGTTTTTAGTCTCGACGCCGTGGCTCGCCTCAGCCGGGCAAGCGGCGGCCTGGTTACGGTTTTGTGTCTCTGCAGCCAGTTTGGCCAGGTATTTCTTGCCAACCTTGGGGTGGCCCTGCGGCAAGGGCAGTACCTGCCCTTCCTTAACCAGCTTGTGGGCTTGCTTCTTGGTTAGCGGGCGGCCATCCCAATCCTTAGCGTTGGCACTGATTTGCGCTTTACGCTCTTTCTTAGCGGCTTTTTTGGCAGCTTTCTTAGCTTTTTTCTGGCTGCGCTCAAGCTCCTGCTCGGCGCTAAGCTCCTTAGCTTTCCCCATGTTCAACTCCTAAAACTATTAAATACGGACGTGGGGGCGAAACGGTCCGGACCAGGGCGGGCCGGGGTGGCCCCGCTACGACAGCACTGCGGCGGACATACAGTATGGAACGGGCCAGTGCCGGTGGTGTTCACAATTTCGTAGCCTTCGCCACGGGCGTGCGCGGCGCGCTCCTCCATAATGTCCACCAGGGAGGCCACAAACTCTGGGTCTTCACTGACAGTGTCTGCGCGCTCATAGCCCAAGCCCAGTTCGGCGGCAGTTTGGGCGGCTTCCGTATCTAGATCGTAGACCACTTCCATATGGTCAGTGATGAAACCAATGGGAGCTACCACCACTGCCTGAATCTGATCTCGGTCAAGCTGGGCCAGCACGTCATTAATGTCGCTTTCCAGCCACTTAGCGTGTGGCGGGCCAGAACGCGAGCAGTAAGCCAGATCCGCGTTCACCTGTTTAACTCCCAGCGCCCACTCCAAAGCTGGCTGTAAAGCCTCAATCAAAGCCTGATGCTGGGCTACATAGCTGATCTCGTTAACTAAGCGGGGGAAACGCTCCAACTCCTCAGCACTAGGGGCACTACCGGCCTCCATAGCCAGCGGAATCGAGTGAGTTACATATAGCAGCTTGATTTGCTGCGGTTTAAAGCCCTGCTCAGCCAGTTTGGCGTAAGCCACCTGAATTGAACGCACCTGGGCGTTAAACATGCCGTCAGTGTTGTAGTAGGGGCGCACCTTATCCACGGTCAAAACCCCGGGGGCGTAAGTATCCTCCAGCTCCACTAGGGCGCTAGCAATATCTTCACGGTACTGGCGGCACCCCGAGTAGGAAGCATAAGCGGAGGTGGGCAAGGCCAAGATGCGGCGCGCGCCGGCGTCGGCTAACTCCCGCAAGCCCTCACTGACGAAAGGATGCCAGTTGCGGTTACCCCACCCCAAGGCAATGTCACAGCCGCGCCGATCCAGTTCGCGCCGCAGGTGGGCCAGTAGGCGTCGGTTACATTCGTTAATGGGCGAAACCCCGCCAAAAAGCTGATAATGCTCACTCACCTGCAGCAAGCGTTCATCAGGTACACCGCGCCCGCGCGTAGCGTTACGCATAAACGGCAGTACATCCTCGGGCCCATTAGGTCCGCCGTAGGACAGCAGCATGATCGCGTCATAGGGCGCAAGTGAAGACATTTCTCTCCTTATTAGACACTGTCAAAGTGTCGCTTGGGCTAGCATCCATGCCTAACACTAGCTGCAAAGCCTCCACGTATGCGTCCTGCTGCCCACTTTCGCCCGCTTTGCGGGCCATAACGGTGGGATTATGAATCAAACGTGCCGCCAAATGACGCAGTGCGCGGGCGGCGTCGTCGGCACTAATGCACCCATCTACCGGACGCAAACGGGAAATCTCCTCACCCACCACCTCATCCACATGCTCACGCAGGCGCCGCACTACCGGATCCATAGAACGCGCCCCCAAGCTGCGCTCAAACTCGCCCACCTCACGGGCCACAATCTCGCGGGCCGCGCGCACCTGCTCACCATGCGCCTGAGGCACTGCGCGCTGCACACTAAGCAGGTCAATGTAGCTGATGCCAGCCAGGTCAGCTACCGCCGCCTCCACGTCACGCTGTAACGCCAAATCCAAGATCACCAGCGGGGTTTTAACCCGCTGCACAATCTCGCGGGTAAGCACCGGGCTACCCAAGCCGCGACAGGTAACCACCAGGTCCGCCTCATCAAGAGCCTGCGCCAGCCCTGCCTTATCAACCCAGCCAATGCCACGTCCCTGCGCAAACAGCTGGGCGCGCTCGGAGCGCGAATACACCCGCACATTAGTGGCCCCCAGCTCGCGCAGGGCAGTGACCGTGGCACCCGCATAGGCGCCGGTGCCCACCAGCACAACCTGGGCCTCTTTAAGCGGGCGCAGTTTGGCATTTCGCAAAGCCTGGGCGGCCAGGTCTAGCCCCACCGCCACCACTGAGCGGCCCGAAGAAGTCAAACCGGTGTGCGTGGCCACCAACCGACTGGTGCGTGAGGCGTGCTCAAGGGCGCGCCCCAAATCGCAGCTAAGAGTGTCTTCCTCCCAGGCCGCATGGAAGGCACGGCGCAGCTGGCCAGCAATTTCGCGCTCTCCCACCACCATGGATTCCAGCCCGGCAGCGGTGGCAAATAGGTCTAGGTGGGCTTGGTGTCCGGCCAGGTGGCGCAAATGCACCTGCTCAAAGGGTAGCTCGACGCAGTGAGCCAGCACCGCGCGCACGTCATCGGCCACAGCAGGGGTGGCGCCAGAGCTAGAGACGGCGGAACCGGGGCAAGCTGAGCCAGCGCGGGCGGCGTCGGAGCCAGACTGACCAGAGCCAGCCAGCCTACTTGGGGCGTCAACCAGGATTGCCAGGCGGTTGCAGGTACGCACCACCACGGCGCCGCGCAGGTAAGGCAGCGCGCGCATGAGTTTGGGGCCCAGGTTGTCTACCCGACTGAGTCGGGCAACCTCATCCAGGCTTTGATAACGATGATCGGCGGAGAGTAGATGAATAGTCACAGCGAGTGCTATTCAAGCACCTATCGGCCCGCCGCACACACTTATCTCGCGATTTGCGCAAAACTATTTTTATGCCACCACGACAGTTAACCATAGACTGCCAGTTTTTCCTGCAACCGCAAGGTTTTTTAAGTGTCGAAGTGTCATTTTGAATAAATAAAGACGCGGCGTCATAAAAGCGGTTAGGTAAGCATAACTGCCACTAATGCGGTATTTGAAAACGTGAATATTATTTAAATTATCTATGGCTAGAATTAATAAACGATGAATGCTTTGCCGCCACCCAACTCGCCCCAGCCCGCCCTCTTGGCTGCACTTAATGGGCAACGCCCCGCCCGCACCCCGGTGTGGTTTATGCGCCAGGCCGGGCGCTCCCTGCCTGAGTATCGTCAGCTGCGCACCCAGGTGAATCTGCCCATGCTTGAGGCTTGTCTGAATCCGCAGGTGGTTGCCCAGGCAACGCTCCAGCCGGTACGCCGTCACGGGGTGGATGCGGCTATTTTCTTCTCAGACATCATGGTGCCACTGCGCCTGGCAGGGGTGGACGTGGAGATCAAACCGCAGGTGGGGCCGGTTTTGTCGACTCCAATCCGCACGCGCGACGACGTTGAGCGCCTACTTGGGTGCGGTTTTGGCCAGGGCACTTGGGCCAGTCACGACGGCGCCACTCACCAGGGCGCTGAGGGCGTGGCCGCCCTGCGTGAGGCTATTGCCCTGATTTTGACCGAGCTAGGCACGCCCGCGCAGGCGCCGAAACCAGGGGCGCTACAGCAAGGGGTGCCACAGCCGCTAGCCGGGGCACAACCAACAGACCCAGCACAGCCAGCAGACCCGGCCCAGGCGCAACTGGCCCCCGCAGCGCAACCGGCAGCATCGACGCCGGCAACCATGCCCCAGGCGTCACAGCAAGCCCAGGCACAAGCGACAGGCTGGACCCCACTGATTGGCTTTGGAGGCGCGCCTTTCACCCTGGCCGCGTACCTGGTTGAGGGTAAACCCAGCCGTGATCACCTAGCCGCGCGCTCCCTAATGCACGCCGACCCACCCACTTGGGACCTGCTAATGCGCTGGTGCGCGCAGGTCACGGGCGATTTTATAGCATTGCAAATTAGCTGTGGCGCCTCGGCGGCGCAGCTGTTTGACTCTTGGGCTGGTTCACTTAGCCCCACTGACTACCGCGAGCGCGTGGCCCCATACTCGGCGCTAGCTATTGCGCGGGCGCGCGAGGCGATCAGCCCAACTACCGGCAAAGCAGCGCCACTGATTCACTTTGCTACTGGCAGCGCGCGCCTATTGCCGCAGATGCTGGCGGCGGGGGCGCAGGCTGTGGGGGTTGATGACCGCACTGAGTTGGATTGGGCGATTGACCAGCTTGGGGGCAGCTGCCCAGTGCAGGGTAATTTGAACCCAGCTTTGCTCACAGCGCCATGGGCGGTGATTGAGCAGGCCATTGTTGAGTGTTTACGCGCGGGGCGCCAGGCGCCGGGGCATGTGTTTAACCTGGGCCACGGGGTGCCGCCAACTACTGACCCAGCTGTGTTAACGCGGATCGTCGATTTTGTTCATAAGGAAAGCTTATGAATCTGGATGCTAAAAACAGTTCCGCCCCGGCCACTCCGGTCACTTCTCACCCCAACCCGCTTAGTGACCTGCCCGATGAGGTAGATGCCCTAGTGATTGGCGGAGGGATCGCCGGTCTGTCTGCCGCCTGGCAGCTAACCCAGGATGGGTTCAAGCCGCTGCTGGTGGAGGCGCGCGGCTATCTGGGCGGACTGATTGCCCCCGGCTATATTGGCCCGGTCCAGGTGGATTTGGGTGCTGAGACTTTCGTTCCGCGCGGGGTGGAAACCGCCCAGATGGTGGCCGCTTTGGGGCTGGAGGCACTGGCCCCTAGCGGCGACGGCGCACGCCTGTTTTTACCCCCCAACCGCGCCAATGGTGAAAGTCGCTGGCGTCTGTGGCGGTTCTTGCGTGACGCCTACCTGGGTATTCCTGCTGACCCAAGCGCGGACGACGTCGTCGCCGTTTTGGGCGCTAAGGCTGCGCAACGTGCCGCCCAAGACCGCCACTTAGGCAGTGAGGTGGGCCAGGGAGCTGAGGGCGAGACTTTGGCAGGGTTTGTGGCCGCGCGCATGGGGCAGGCGGTGGTTGATCGTCTGGTGCGCCCGATAGTTGCCGGCATTTACACGTGTGATCCGGCCGAGCTGGCCACTGACACGGTTACGCCGGGGCTGCGTCAGGCTACTCGTGAGCATGGCTGCCTGGCTGATGCGGTGGCTTTCCTGTTGGCGCGCTCACGTAAAGCTACTGGTGGGCGCAGTGTTGATAAGTGCGTTCGCGGTGGCATGTTCCAGCTGACTGCGGCTTTGAGTCAGGCCATCACGACGGCGGGAGGCACTGTGCTTACTCGCGTTGGGGCCCAGCAGCTTATTGCTCCCGGCACCAGCGGCAACGCTGGCGCTGTAAGCGGCGCCAACGCTAGTGACACCGTTTCCCACAGCACCAGCGGCGGCGCTAGTGACAGCTACGCGGCTTCCCGCGACGCCAGCGACAGCGTCGGCTACTGGCAGGTGGTGCTGGCTCCCACCAAGCCGGGCCCGACTCCTTCGAGCGAGCCGGTCCCTGCCGGCACGCCGCGTACTTTGCGCACTAAGCGCCTGGTGGTGGCTTGTTCGGCGCGCCCAGCCTTGCGGCTGCTGGCCAGCGCAAACTTGGCGGCCTTAGACACTGACATCACTATCCCGGTGGGCGCGCCCATTGCGCGCTACTCACTGCTGGTTGATAGCCCCGAGCTGGACGCCGCCCCGGTGAGTCAGGGCCTGCTCGTGGCTCCGGCGTCGCCCGCAAGCTGCGCCGACACCCAGCCCGAGCCGGACCAGTCCACCCCCGACACCCAGGCCGACTCAGAACCATGCGCCGACACCCAGCCCGGCGCCGTCGAGCCCAGCAACCAGGGCAGCCCAACCCAGCCCGGCGCCGTCGAGAGCCCCGTGGGAGCCAAGGCCCTGTCGCATTTAAACGTTAAATGGCCCTGGATCGCCCACGCTTTGGTGCCGCACCAGCATTTATTGCGCCTGTCGTATGGGCGTTTGGGGCAAAGTGAGCCGCAGGTGAGCCTGGAGCAAGCCCTAGCTGACGTGCGGGTTTTGACGGGCGTAACTATCCACCCCGAGCAGGTAAGCGAGCACAAGCTGGTGCGTTGGAATGGCACTTTGCCGCCACTGCCGCCCAGCTACCGCGCGCGCATTGCGGCTTTTATGAGCCAGGTTGAAAACATTGAGGGTTTGGCGGTTACTGGCGCCTGGGTTGGTGGCACGGGCGTAAATGCGGTGGTCGCTCACGCGCGCACGAACGCCAGGCGCCTACAGCGCTCATAACGCCACAGTCCGCATAGCACTACAAATATATAGGAACTTCTTATGAGTGAAAAGGTTGTGCGTCTGGGGACGCGCGGGTCGGCTTTGGCTTTAGCCCAGTCGGGCATGGTGGCGCGCATGTTGGAAACTGCCGCCGCCGCCCAGGGTATGGATTGGCGTGTGGAGCTGGTTACCGTGCGAACTCAGGGCGACACTTCGCGCGCAGCGCTAAGCCAACTTGGAGGTATTGGGGTGTTTGCCGCCCAGCTGCGCACTCACCTGCTTGAGGGGCAGGTGGATTTGGCGGTGCACTCGTTTAAGGATCTACCCACCGCCCCGGTTGCAGGGCTGCGCATTGCTGCCACCCCACGCCGCGCCGATCCACGTGACGCCCTAGTGGCCTCGAACGGCATGAGCCTGGCGCAGCTGCCTAGTGGGGCGAGTGTAGGTACCGGCTCGCCTCGGCGTGTAGCCCAGCTAAAGGCTTTACGCCCCGACATTAAGACCGTGGATTTGCGGGGTAACGTGCCCACGCGACTGGGGCGTGTGCGCGGGGTTCAGGTTACCGCCGACGCTGGCACATCCCCCCAGGCTCTTGGTACCGGCGCTGATCTGGACGCCGTGGTGCTGGCTTGCGCTGGATTGGAGCGGCTGGGTTTGGCTGAGCACATAAGCGAGGCTTTCAACCCCGAGCAGATGCTGCCGGCGCCGTCGCAGGGTGTGCTGGCTATTGAGACCGCTCAGGAGCTTGATCCCCAGTTGGAGGCGGTGATCGCCCAGGTGAACGATCCGGCTTCACACCTGGCTGCGGTGGCTGAGCGTGCGGTGATGTCTACTTTGCAGGCTGGTTGCGCAGCCCCCGTGGGCACTTACGCCTACCTGGTGCACGCCGGCTTTGATTATGAGCTGCACTTAGAGGCCGGGGTGTTTGCTCTCGACGGCGCCGCTAGCGTGCGTAGTCGCCAGGCCGTGACGCTTGGGGGCGTGGACCTAACCAAGCCGTCCCACCTGCAAAAAGCGGTGGAGCTGGGCCAGCGGGCCGCGCAGGATTTGTTGGCGCAAGGTGCTGGGCAGGTGGCAGATTTGCGAGCAGTTAAGGAGCGTGGCTAAGGAGTTAAGGGGGTAGCACGGTAGGGCAACAACTAAGCGCGCAGCAAGGTGACAACTAAGGTTTTACGATCGGATTTAGAGGTAGATGGTTATGGTTGTTTCACGTGAAACACTCGCCGGTTTACGGGTGGCTTTGCCGCGCCTAAAGTCCGACGACGCCATTGCGGCGGACCTTAAAGCTGCCGGCGCACAGGTAGATACTTTCGCACTAACCCAAACCATTCCCATTGAATCTGAGCACTTAGAACAGATGCGCCAAAGGCTTGCGGCTGGCTATTACGCCTGGGTGGTGCTCTCTTCCTGGCGAGCAGCACAGGCCGTGCTGCCGCAGTTAAATTCGCTTGCGCTAGCACCCGCCTCAGCCCCCACGCCACACTCCCCCACCCTCGCATTGAGCTCATTTGCACTAGCCTCGGAAGCTGCGACTCGCGAGAGTTCCACTAAACAGAGCCTTGGCCTCGCCAACCAAGCAGATTCCGTTCAACAAGCAGATTCCATTCAAGGAACCACGCACTTGGCAGTAGTTGGCCAGTCCACTGCCGAGTGGGTAAACAGCCACTGCGCACTTAAGCCCACCCTGGTGGGTGCGGGTAGCGCCGCCAAGCTACTGGAAGTTTTCCCGACGCCGCCCACTGCCACCACGGCAGCAGCCTCCACGGCAGCTACACCCACCATCTGCCTGCCTCAGTCGCAGCTAGCCGCCCCCACGCTAGCCCAGGGACTTAGCCAGCTTGGCTGGCAGGTGGACGCCGTTGCAACCTACACCACCGTCCCCCTCCCCCAGCTACCAGCCCACCTCAAAACCCAGTGGCAAGCCGGGGCGTGGGACGCCGTCGTCGTTACTGCAGGCTCTAGCGCCCAAGCCCTACTGCAACTGCTGGGCCCCCCACCTAAGAAAACCGCAGTGGTCAGCATCGGCCAATCCACCACCGCGCACTGCCGCGAACTGGGCCTGCGCGTGGACGCTACCGCCGCCACGCCGCGAGCCGAACACATCACCCAAGCCATAATTAACCTAATTTAAAGCAAAGGATTTTTCATGACCACCATCCCCCAAAGCGCACTGGACCTGCTAGCCAGCCACGGCGTCGCGCCGGCTCCCATTCCCACGCTGCGCCCGCGCCGCCTACGCTCCACCCCGGCCATGCGCGCCCTGGTTAGCCAGCACCGCATCGACCCGGCCAAACTGATCCTGCCGGTGTTCGTGCGCGAGGACATTAGCGAGCCGCAAGCCATTAGCGCCATGCCCGGCGTCTACCAGCACACCTTGGACTCGCTGCGACGTGAAGCGGTGGCCTGCGCCGAAGCTGGTGTGGGCTCAATTGACCTATTCGGCGTGCCCGCAGTGCGCGACGAAGTAGGCAGCCAGGCCTGGGCCGGTGAAGGCATTTTGAATCAGGGCATCACCGCTGTGCGTGAAGAGGTAGGCGACGCCGTAGTGGTTTGCGCCGACACCTGCCTAGATGAGTTCACCAGCCACGGCCACTGCGGGCTGCTAGACGAGCGCGGCGGCGTCGACAATGACGCAACCTTGCCGCTCTACCAGGCCATGGCCGTCAGCCAGGCCGAAGCCGGCGCCCACATGGTCTCCCCCTCAGGCATGATGGATGGGCAAGTAGCCGCCATTCGCCAGGCCCTAGACGCCTCCGGGCACGCCGACGTGGCAATCCTGGCTTACTCGGCCAAATACGCCTCCGCCTACTTTGGTCCCTTCCGTGAAGCCGTGGGCTCCACCCTCAAGGGTGACCGCCGCACCTACCAGCAAGACCCCGCCAACCGTCGCGAAGGCCTGTATGAGGCACTGCTCGACGCCGCAGAAGGGGCTGACATGGTGATGGTTAAGCCCGCCGGCCCCTACCTGGATGTGCTTAGTGACGTGGCCGCAGCCAGCGATATTCCAGTGGCGGCCTACCAGGTCTCTGGGGAGTTCGCCATGGTTGAGGCGGCCGCAGCCAACGGCTGGATTGACCGCGAGCGCGTGATCCTTGAAAGCGTGCTGGGGATTTTCCGCGCCGGCGCTGACACGGTACTTACCTACTGGGCCCGCGAAATCGCTCAGATGCTGCGCTAAGCCACGATCCCAGAGGCTGCGGCAGCCCAGGCACACCAGCCCGGCGGCACCCTAGGTTCACCCCGGGTGTGACAGCACGGCTGTCGCAACGCCGCAGGAAAAACAGACCAAACGCTGCGATAGGACTTAATTATGAATCTAAATGAACACTTATTTACCCAGGCCAAGGGGATTATTCCGGGTGGTGTTGACTCTCCCGTACGCGCCTTTGGGGGCGTGGGCGGCACCCCGCGTTTCATCAGCGCCGCTAAAGGGGCCTACGTTACCGACGCCGACGGGCGCGACTATGTGGACCTGGTGGGCTCCTGGGGCCCGGCCCTGCTAGGCCACGCCCACCCGCAAGTGGTGGCCGCCGTACAGGAGGCCGCCGCGCGCGGGCTATCCTTTGGCGCCCCCACCCAGAGCGAAACCCTGCTGGCCCAAAAGGTGCGCGAACGCGTGCCGTTTGTGGAGCGGGTACGTTTTGTTTCCACCGGCACCGAAGCCACCATGACCGCTATCCGCCTAGCGCGCGGTGCCACCGGGCGCGAGCTGATCATTAAATTTGCCGGCAACTACCACGGTCACAGCGACGGTCTACTGGCTGCGGCCGGCTCTGGCGTGGCCACGGGCGGCCTACCCGGCAGTGCGGGCGTGCCCGCAGCGATTACCGCCTGCACCATCGTGTTGCCCTACAACGACTTTGAGGCGCTAGAAGCCTGCTTCGCCGAACGCGGTCAGGAAATCGCGGGCGTTATTTTCGAAGGCGCCCCCGCCAACATGGGCAGCGTGCCCCCACGACCTGGCTGGAATGAGCGCATCCGCTCCCTATGCACCCGCTACGGTGCGGTAATGATTTTGGATGAAGTACTCACCGGTTTTAGGGTCAGCTCTGCCGGCTGGTGGGGTTTGGAGGCTGTAGCCGGCTGGCAAGAGCACGACGGCGCCACCCCCGCCACCGCGCTAAGTGCTGAGCTAACCGCTCCTGCGGCCCTGGCGCAGCTAGGGGCAGCAGAAAGCGCCGGAGCAGCTACCACTAAAGCAGCTAGCACCAGCGCCGTCGCCACAACTGAGCCCAACGACACTGAAGCCAACGCCGTCGACGCCCCCAAATGGGTGCCTGACCTGGTGACTTTCGGCAAGGTCGTGGGCGGAGGGATGCCGCTAGCAGCCGTGGCCGGTCGCGCCGACATCATGGACCTACTAGCGCCACTTGGGCCGGTGTACCAGGCGGGCACACTCTCAGGTAACCCGCTAGCCACCGCCGCCGGACTGGCCACACTAGAGCTGGCCGACGTCGACGTTTACAACACCGTCAACGCCAACGCCCAGGCTGTGGGTGAGATTGTGGGCCAGGCACTAACCCAGGCCGGAGTGGCGCACCGCGTGCAGCGCACCGGCTCACTGATGTCCATCATGTTTGGCCCGCAGGCAGCCCGCGACGGCGTCTACAACTACGACCAGGCGCGCCAGCAGGAAACCTGGCGTTACGCACCCTTCTTCCACACTTTCCTGGAGGCAGGGGTGGCGCTGCCGCCGTCGATCTTTGAAGTGTGGTTCCTATCCGCAGCTCACGGCGAGGCAGAGCTGGAAAAGATCGCTAGTGCTGCCCCGCGCGCTGCCGCAGCAGCCGCTGCAGCCCCAGCACCAGGCCAGTAACCAGCGCGCCAAGCACCAAGCCGAACACACCCGAGCAAGCCGTCTCCACGCACCACTTGACCACGCCGCTTAGCGAGTCGCCCAGACCCTGGGTGGCGTGGGTGGCGGCGTGGGCGGCATGCTCCACCAGGTGATGCAGGACGCTCACACCCAGGTTGTTGAGAGCGTCAATCACAATGTGACCACCCACCCAGAGCATAGCCACGGTGCCAACCACCTCGATCACGCGGAAAACGCGCGGCATGGTTTTGACGATGGCACGACCCAGTTTCTCCTGGCCGCGACGCACCAGGGCCAAGCCCAGGTCGTCCATTTTCACCAGCAGCGCCACCAGGCCGTAGACAAAGAACGTCATGATGAAGCCCACCACCACCATGATGGCGACTTTGCGTAGGTTGTCGTTGGTGTGCAGGCCCGCCAAAGATACCAGCATGATCTCAGTGGAAAGAATCAGGTCTGTGCGCACCGCCGAGCTGACAATGGCTTTTTCCACGGCGGCCGGATCTGCGGACTTGTCACTGGCACCGTGGGAGTCCTCATGTTCCTTGATGACCCCCCAGGCACTAAGCACTTTTTCTGCGCCCTCAAAACACAGGTAAGTGCCGCCCACCAGCAGCAAAATAGGCAGCGACCAGGGTGCCAGCCAGGCCAGCAATAAAGCCACCGGTAAAATAATGCCCAGCTTGTTGATCAGTGAGCCGCGCGCGATGCGTTTAATAACTGGCAGTTCACGTTCAGGCTTGATGCCCTGCACGTATTGGGGAGTCACGGCAGTGTCGTCGATAACCACCCCGATTGCCTTGCTAGATGCTTTGGTTGCGGCTCCTGCCACGTCATCAACCGAGGCGGCGGCGGCTTTGGCTAGGGCGGCAATGTCGTCAAGAAGGGCGACTAGACCGATACTCAAGTGACTCCTAAAACTGGTGCTGCATTCAGTGTTGCTTAATTTTAAGGCAAATACAGGCAATGCAGACAAACATGTACAGGCAGACACAGGCAGTACAAATACAGGCAGTGCAGACAAATACAGGCAAAATCGTCCCTTCCCTATGATTTTTTCATGGGGTTTTATAGGGAACGGACGAAATCTGCGTATCTGTAAACCACGGCCGCGCGGGGTGAGTGACTGGCCCTGGGCTGCACGACTACCCCTGGCCTGCACGACTGACCGCGAGCATAGCTGACCTTGGGCATGGCAGCCTTGAGCATGGCCACCTTGGGAATGGCCACCTTGGGTATGGCCATGCCTGGCTAAGGGTGGGCCGGCTAGAGCTGGGCAAGCTAAGGCTGGGCCAAGATGCACCTATCGTGCCGACGACGGCACCCGTCAATTCCGCCAGGTGTCACCGCTGCCTTGGTTCAGACCTGTCAATGACTGGCCTTAGAAAACTATGTAGCCAGCGAGCCAGAAACCAGAAGGCCAGCGCCAACCAGCCAGGGCGGCGTCAACCAGCCAGGCCGGCGTCGTCGGTATCAACAGACCAGCATTGGCATCACCATCTGCGCCGTCGATGCAAGTAGTGGTCCGCACAAACGCAGATGCCACACGAGGGCGCGGCAGTCTTAGGTCGCGCGAGTGCCACACAGGCCTGCCGCACGACTGCCACACAAATACTGACATTTCATCCCTTCCCTATAAAACCCCATGAATTTTTTATAGGGAAGGGACGATTTTGCCTGTATTTATTTTGCCTGTATTTGTACTGCCTGTATTTGCACCTCAGCCCAGGACTTTGGTGGACTCCACTGCCTCACTGTTAGCTTGGTTGCGCCGAGCCAGAATTGGCCGCAACACCAAACCAATTATTAATGCCGGAATTATAAATAACAGCAAATGCCCAATATGCCCCAGATATTCATTCCCACTATATCCAGCCACTCCACAACGCAGCGCGTCAATTACCGGCTTTGCCGGTAAATATGGACTTAATTCAGACAAGAATCCCGGCAAAATAGCCAGCGGGAAAGACCCACCCGCACCGGAAACCTGCATCACCAAAAACAGAATACTAATCGCCTTGCCAACGTTTCCAAACGCGCTCACAAACGAATAATTAATCAGCGAAAACACTATTGCCGCCAACCACGCAGTTAACATAAATAGCCACGGGTGCACCGCTTGCACATCCAAAAACAGCAATAAACCGCCAGCCACTAAAGTCGCCTGCGCCAAGCCAATTGTGGCAAAAATACCCCAGCGCCCAAAAAATACTTGCGAAGGCCGCAATTTAGACACATTAGAAACCGGCTGCGCCCGCACCACCACACCAATCAACATGGTGCCCATCCACATTGCCACAGTTGCGTAAAGCGGCGCCATGGAAGAACCGAAATTTTCCACCGCGTAAATCGGGTGTCGCTCCACTACAGCCGGTGTGGTCAGGGCTTGGGCCAGACGCTGAGGATCGTCGCCAATAATTTTTTGTACCTGCGCCAAATCTCCACTATCAATCGCCCCGCGCAGCTTTTCAGACAGTGTCTTCATCTGAGCCCCGGCGGCGCTGAGGTCTTTAGCGGCGCCGTCGAGGTTAGTTTTCATTTGTGTCAGCTTTGCTTGCAGTGAGTCTGCCCCACCGCCTCCCAGCGAGGTGGAAACTGACTCGCGCACTTGCCCCAAACCGTCGGAGACCTGCACCAAATCTGCGGCCAGCTGGTTGGCTTGGGGAGCAATATTGGTGTCTACCGTGGTTTTGAGCCCGCCAAGCTCAGTTTTGGCCTGGTCAATCAGGTTTTTCGCCTCGGTAATGGAGGCCTGCGAGTCACCGGATTTACTGGAAATCTGCGTGGCCGCCGACTGCAGCGACGTAGCCGCACTGTTGAGCCTGCTAATAATCCCGTCGAGGCTTGTCAGCACCCCTTGTGCGCGGGTGGGGTCAGGTAGCTGGGTGATCAGCGTGGCCAGATTATCGCGCACCTTCTGGTAGTTGGCGGCTTGTGCCTGCAACCCGCTGGCCTGCTGGTTCAGGCTGGTCACGACGGCGGACACGGACTGCCCGGAGGAGGTGTTTACCTGGTCTGCGGCGGCGCTGACTGAACTTAGCGCCGTGGTGGAGGCGTTGAAGGCCCCCTGTAAAGCTTGGTTCGCATTGGCGACGGCACTCTTGATGTTTCCGGTTTCGGTTGCCACCTGCCCTAGCTGAGTGCGTAGCTGCTGGGCGTCTTTGCTGCCTTGCCCCACCAAACCAACAGAACTGGTTACCAGCCCGTTAGCGCCGTCGACCAAGCCACTATAGGAAGTGAGCAGGTTAGCGGCACTATCAAAGCGGGTAGACAATGTCTCCACACGCCCCACCACAGTATTTAAAGCGTTAGTAGCCTCTGGGGTTGATAGCTGGGTAGACACCGTCTGGGCTAGGTTCAACACCACCTCCCCCACAGTTTCGGTGAACACGGCATTCACCTGGGTGGAAACCGCCTGCGCCCCAGAGCCGGCAATCTTAGGGGCAATACCGTTACGTTTTTCGTTGATGTAGTAGTTCAGCTGTGTACTTTGGGCGCTGGAAGAGAAGAAACTGAGCATATTTTTGCTAAAGCCCTCGGGAATCACGATGGCCGCATAGTACTTACCCGATTTGGTGCCCTCCAGCGCCTGCGCGGGCGTGGTCACCTCCCAATTGAGTTGCTTGTTGGCGCGCAGCGCGGAAACTACCTGCTCGCCCGCATTAATTTTCATGGGGACCAGGTCGCTTTTGTAGCCAGTGTCGGCATTAGCGACGGCGACAGTCAGGTTGCGCGTATTGCCGAACGGGTTCCAGGATGCGGCCACGTTAAACCAGGCAAACACCGCCGGAATTACCACTAAACCGAGGATAATCACCAGGCTGATCACGTTGATGCGGGCGCGGCGCAGATCGTCGCGATATAGCTGCCAGGCCCCAGAAAGTGGCTTGGCCTGGGCTTTTCGGCTGGTCCGGGTTTGGGTGGCCGTGCGGGTTGGGACGGTAGAGCGCCCCTGCGCGCGGGTGGCGGCGCGGGTTGAGGCGGCGGCGCGAGCCCGAGCCTCATCGTCATACTTGACACTGTCAGGCGTCTTAATGTCAGAGCGCGAGGCCGACGCCGCACTGCGCTTTTCATCTGCGTGCTTCATCGGCCTTCTCCTTCGTCTACAACCGGAATCTGCGTAGTTTCAGCCCGACTGCGCCCCGCTGCGGCTGCGGCGTCGGCACTACTGCTGGAACCGTCAAGACTGCCACCAGTAATGCCACCACTATCAACACTAATTTCAACCAACGCCAGCGGCGAGCGAGAGCGCCCCTGACGGCGTCGCCCCATATGCCCATGCAGCATGGTCTTAATCTCGCCATCACTCATTTCCAGCAAAGCCGCCTGGCGCTCCAGACGGTCGCGGCGATACTCCATATAAACCAGGAAGCCAATCATGGCCACCAGCCACGCCATCCACACCGCCACGTAGGTGATTTTCTGGTTGGTGGTGCTAAAACTGCTAGTCAGGGCGGTAACCGCCGGCACCACCACGCCCAGCACAATCGCCGCTACGCGCATACGCGGATACAGGCGCTCAAAGCGGCGGCGCTGATAGTCGGTTTCCCAGCGGTAATCTTCACGGTCGGCCAGGGCGTGGAGAATCTGAGTGGTGCGCCAACGGCGCGAATCGCGGGTCTCCTCGGCGTTAAACAGGCCGCCCTCAGCAATGGCTGCAGCGGTCAGGCGGTTGATGTTAACCAAGAAGGGACGCAAGCCGATCCCAACTGCGAAAGACCCAGCCGCCATTAGCGCCAAAACTCCCAGGTCAGACAGGAAATGGTGGGCGTAGAAGCCACCAATAACCTCTCGCACAGCTGCCACCCCATATTTAAAGGGCAGCACCGGGTAAACCCAGCCAAAGAAACTAGGCACCATTTCAATTGGGTATAGACCGGAAGAGCCAGGAATCTGTAAAATTACCATAACAACACAAATGCCCTTACCAATATGCTGAAAGGACACACTAAGTGCATAGATAATAGACAGATAAGCCCAACCAATAAGGATTGTTGCCAGGTAGAACAGCACCACACTTTCGTGCTGTACACCTAGGATCAGGTCGCCGGTGGTGACCACAATGGCTTGCACTGCACTAATTGCGGCCATTAACAGCCAGCGACCCATATACGCCTGCGTATGCGTGATGGCCCCGATTCCCTCGCTGTCTACGTTCAGCTTGATCAGGACCACCAGCATAAACGCACCCACCCATAAGGTCAGGTTGGTGAACACTGGGGCCATAGCCGAGCCGTAGTTAGCTACCGGGTAAACCTTGTGGGTACTTAGCAGCGTGGGTGAAAGCATGAAGTTAGCAACCCTGTCAGCGCTCACGTCAAGCTTGTCGGTGAGCTGACGCAAAGCTGAGGTGCCGCTGATTGCCCCCAGGTCAGCGCGGGTGGATTCCAGATCGCTTTGCAGCTGCGTCAAGGTGGTGGCGCTTTGGTTCAGGGCGTTTTGCGTGGCGGCCAGGTTTTTATCCAGCTGGGTGAGCATGGATTTTAGCTGCGTGATCTGCTGGTTTTGGTTACTGATAGTAACCGCCAGTGTGCCCGAGAGGCGGTCCATGTTATACAGCGAGCTACTGACCTGCGGCAGCGAAGAGGAAAAAACACTTTCCCGCGCGGAACTAAAGGCAGTGGTGGAGGCGTTAGCCGCAGTGTTTAGCGCACTGGCGGCGTCGCTAAGCGAGGTGGAAGTGGCCGAAATTGAGCTGCCCACTGTGCGCAGATTGCTTAGGCTGGTGGCGGCATTGGTGTTTTGCTGCGTCAAAATTGCCAGCGCATCAGAGCCCCCAGGCACATTCCCCAGCCCCGCATTTTGCAACTGGGTCAGGATTTGAGCTTGGGTTTGGTTGATTGACTCTAGCTCACTCACGACGCCGTCAACTCGCCCCTGTGCGGATTGCACCGCCCCGTTAAGGTTGGCTGCATTTACTGACAGTTTGCCGGTGGCTTGAACCGTGAGGCTAGCTGATTTATCGAGTATGCCCGGGGCTTTGGAAGAAAAGTCGGTGATGGTTGTGGCCGTGGTGGACAGCAGCGTGCCAGTATTTGTGGCGATCTGGCTCAGGTTTGTGACCTGGGTTTGCAGCGCAGTCAGTGAGTTTTGGGCGCTGGCAATTTTGGTGCGCGCCTGGTCAATTTGCTGGCTTTGGCTTTGCACTGAAGCTGCGGCGGCAGCTAGTTTTTGGGCCCCCTGGGCCAGGGATTTATCTGTGCTTGCGTTAGCGGTGGCGGTTTGGGCGCGCACGTGCTTAGAAAAGTCTCCCAGCTTGGTGGTTACCACCTTGGATACTTGCGAGACAAAAGCGGAGTTAATTTTTCGATCCAATGTAGTGGCGCCAGCATTGGTTATTTGCGGGGCCACCGCATTGAGTTTTTGGTTGACGTAATACTCCAGCTTGGGCTGCCTGTAATGCTGCGGGTCCATAAAGCTGACCAAGCTGGTGGAGAAGTTAGCGGGGATGATGATAGCCGCATAGGACCTACCGGTTTTTACGTCGTCTATAGCCCCCTGCCGCGTGGTGAAGTACCAGCCCAGGTCGTGATTGTCTTTAATTTGGGCGGCTACTTGGGCGCCGGCGTCGATCTTGCCGGTAGCGGCGGTGGTGGCGCCCTTATCTTCATTTACGACGGCGACGCGCAGGTGGGAGGTGTTGGCGTAGGGGTCCCAGAAGCCGGCGATATTGAACCAGGCATACATTGCGGGTAGGAAACACACGCCCACCACTACGATCACAGCGAAAGGCACACGTAAAATACGCCCAATATCGCGCCTGAAAATTTTGAAAGCTACCCGCAAACCCACGTCACCTTTCAGTTGGCCCATGTAACAGCTGCGCATGTATCTGGGGAAAACTCGCAGCTAACAAGACTTCAAGTCTAATTATCCACGCTCACCAACCACATACACCACTCATAGAGGTCAGCGGTGAAAGTAAGCACCCTTAATGTGACCTATACCCTTATGCGTGTGGCGTAGTTATTAACAAGGATGAAACGCGGAATTAAACTCAATACATGGAAAACAACGCAGCCGCTTTCTCCACTCGCGCGATTCACTTGGGTTTTGAGCCAGATCCGATCACCGGTGACGTGGTTCCCCCTATGCATGTGACCAGCACTCACGTACAAAACGCTCCTGGCGATCTCAAGCAGGGCTTTGAGTATGGTCGTTGTGGCAACCCCACCACCAACGCTTTCGCCGGCGCCCTAGCCGCCCTAGAAGGCGCCACCCATGGATTCGCCTTCCCCTCAGGCATGAGCGCCGAGGATACCGTGGTACGCCTGCTAACCCGCCCCGGCGATCACATCATTCACTCCACCGATGTTTACGGCGGCACTCACAAGCTTTTCAGTGTCATTAAGCCAGCCGAAGGCTTCACCTCAGCGGCTGTGGACCTCACCGATCTGGATGTGGCCGCGCGCGAAATTCGCGCCCAGCGCCCCCAGCTGGTGTGGGTGGAGACCCCCTCTAACCCCTTCCTAACGGTTACCGACATTGCCGCCGTCGCCGAGCTATGCCACGAGGTGGGGGCACTTTTGGTGGTTGACAACACCTTCGCCACCCCGCTGCTGCAGCGCCCGTTGGAGCTGGGCGCTGACGTGGTGGTGCACTCCACCACTAAGTACATTGGTGGACACTCGGATGTGGTTGGTGGCGCGGTGGTGCTGCGCGACGGTTTGCAGCTACCTGAACATGTCACCCCCTTCTTTGATTCTCGCGACGCCGCCGAGGAGCTGACCCGTCTGCAGATGACTTTGGGGGCCATTGAGTCCCCGCGCGACGCTTTCCTAGCCCACCGTGGCCTAAAGACCCTGGCAGTGCGCGTGGAACGCCACTGCACCAACACCCAGGCGGTGGCCGAGTTCTTGCAGACCCATCCCAAGGTAACTGCCGTCTATTACCCGGGCCTGCCCAGCCACCCGGCGCATACCCTGGCGCAGCGCCAAAACCCGCTGGGTAGCGGCGGGGTGCTTTCTTTCGAGCTGGCCAATGAGGACGACGCCATCCGCCTAACCGGCCTGACCCGCGTGTTTGCGCTGGCTGCGTCGCTGGGCGCGCCCGAGTCGCTAATCGAGCATCCGGCAATCATGACCCACTCGACCCGCACCGGCGGGGTTGGGGGCGTACCCGGAACTCTGCTGCGCCTGGCCGTAGGCCTGGAGGACGTCAGCGACCTGATCGCCGACCTTGATCAGGCCCTAGCCCAGATCTAAGGCCGTGCTAGCTGCCTGACTGGACCAGCCCGGCGCCGTCGTCGGCACTAAAACCAACCCAACGCAAGCCGCCCTGCTAACTGGGTCACACCAGTAGCGGGGCGGCTCACGTGTGTCGAGCCTTACCTAGCCATAGGTCTCTGACATAGGCTGACGCGGTGAGTACCGCATTGACACATCTTCCTGACACAGCGCTAGTTTTTGAAGGCGGCGGTATGCGCGGGGTGTACACTGCCGGACTGGTGGCCACCCTGATCGAGGCTGGCCTAGATTTTCCGCATGTTTCCGGTATTTCTGCGGGTAGCTCGCACACCGTTAACTATGTTTCACGTGACGCCGCCCGCGCCCATGACTCCTTTGTGGATGTGGCTCTCAGCCCCGAATTTGGCGGCTACAAGCACTGGCTAGGCGGGCGCGGCATCTTCAATGTGGACTATCTCTACCACGACATTGCCGAGGCTGACGGCGATTTCCCCTTCGACTACGACACTTTCATGGCCAACCCGGCGCAGATACGTGTTGGCTCTTTTAACGCCACACGCGGCCAGGCTGTATGGTTCACCAAAGAAGACATGCATAGCACCTCTGACGTGGGCTTACTTGCACGCGCTTCATCCACCTTGCCGGTACTGATGCCGCCAGTAGAGATCGACGGCGACACTTATGTCGACGGCGCTCTTGGCCCCAACGGCGGCATTCCGCTGGACGCACCCATGCGCGACGGTTACCGCAAATTCCTGATTGTGCTCACTCGCCCGCGCGACTTCATTAAGCCGGCCACGCGTCTGGGCACCCACGCCAGTATGCGCGCCGCCTTCCCACGTCTACCTTCCATTGCCGACGCCGTCACCGCCCGCAGCGCCCGCTACAACGCCGCCCGCAAAACCGCTTTCAGACTGGAAGCTGAAGGACGCGCCTATGTCTACTGCCCAGAAGTCACCGAAATTTCCAAGCTCGAAATGCGCTATGAAGTGCTCGAAGAGGCCTACCAGGTGGGTTACGCCCAGGCTCAGCGCGAACTGCCGGCCATCAAGGAATTCCTGGGGGTCTAGGTAGGGTCCACAGTGCCCGGGGCGCAGACTAGCTTGGGAATTACCAGCCAGGCGACGGCGTCGGGAGCACAGGGCGCCGGCGTCGAGAGCACAGGGCGGCGGCGTCGGGAGCACAGGGCGGCGACGGAAAGGACCCAGGCGCCGTCGTCGAGAGCACGGGCCAAGGGTGGAAGGCAGCCAAACGTGGCGGCATCGCGAACGCCACCCCATAAGACGCCACCCCATAAGACGGGCCCAAATCAGGGCACACTGAGCGCGTAATTTGCGCCTCACGAACACCCTTAGACAACTAGAATTTACTAAATTCCTAGTTTTCGAAGGAGACGTCATGGCACACGAGGCGCTCGTGCAGGCTCTACCCAAGATTGAGTTGCACGTACATATTGAGGGCACGCTAGAGCCGGAGCTGAAATTCAAGCTAGCCCAGCGCAACGGCATCAAGCTGCCTTTTAGTAGCGAGCAGGAAGTTAAGGACTCCTATACTTTCGACGATCTAGCTTCCTTCCTAGACGCCTACTACGACGGCATGAACGTGCTGCTCACCAGCGAAGACTTCTATGATCTGGCCATGGCCTACTACCGCAAGGCCGCCAGCCAGGGGCTACGTTACGCAGAAATTTTCTTTGACCCCCAGGCACACACCTGCCGTGGGGTCAGCTTCCACACCGTGATTTCTGGTCTGCGCCGCGCCCAGCTTGAGGCCGAGCAAACCCTGGGCGTATTTAGCCAGTTCATCATGTGTTTCCTGCGCGACTTCCAGCCCGAATACGCCATGGCTACGCTGCTAGAGTCGCTGCCCTACAAGCAATGGATCGTGGGCGTGGGCCTGGACTCTGACGAAACCGACCACGAGCCAGCCAAGTTTGCCGCAGTCTTTGCCCGCGCCCGCCGCGAGGGATACCAGCTGACTATGCACTGCGACGTCGACATTAAAGACTCTATCGAGCACATCCGCCAGGTCATTGAGGACATTCAGGTGCAGCGCGTGGACCACGGCACCAACGTGGTGGAGAACCCGGCGCTAGTTAAGTACCTGGTAGAGCACCGTATTGGGCTGACCAGCTGCCCGATTTCGAACCTGTGGATTTCTGAGTCTGACAAGGTTGAGTTGGTTAAGCAGCTAGTTGCCGACGGCGTTTTGGTGACTATCAACTCTGATGACCCGGCCTACTTTGGCGGCTACATCGGCGACAACTTCCAGCGCGTGGCCGATCATGATGGGGTTGATGAGGACTTCCTGCGCACCCTGGTGGCTAACGCGATTGAGATTTCCTGGGCGCCGCTGGCTGTAAAGCAGCGCCTGCGCGAAGAACTAGCTGCGCTCTGATTACAGCCGCTGGCAGGCAGCCGGAGGCTAGGAGGCAAAATCAGACAAATACAGGCAAAATCATCCCTTCCCTATAAAAATTCCATGGGGTTTTATAGGGAAGGGATGAAATGTCAGTATTTACGACGGCACCCGCATATTAGCGACGGCGCATGCAGACCAGGGGATGCAGGCCGAGGCTCAACCCAATGCGTCCCGACGCAAATATTAGACAATATCAGCGAGTAAATAACAGTAAATACTAATTATTTACTGGGATCCCATTTACCTGAAGCGTCGAAATAGTAACGCTTACCATCAATAGTTTGGTAACCCGTAAGCATTAAACCCTTATATGCACCACTCAAATTAGTGGAGCCTTTACCCGGGTCTAGGTAATACCAAGCATTACCGGACTTAAACCAACCAGTGGTTAATACGCCGTCGTCCCCAAAGTGATACCAACCCGGGTAGGCCTTATACCAACCGGTAACCATTGCGCCACCGGGAGTGAAGTAATAAGATTTCCCGCCAATAGTATTCCAGTTGACATACATATGACCGTCGCCACCGTCTAGGTAAAAGCGCGCCCAGCCCTCAATATGCCAGCCTTTACTTAAACCATTAGTGGTGAAGTGATACCAGTATTTGTTGCCTAATTTATCGGTTTTCTTTGAAGCAGCCCAGCCACTGGCAGCCCAACCATTTGCATCAAATAGATATTTAACGCCTTTAATTGTAGCTACACATTTGCTTGGGTAGGAGCCGTCTGAATTGCGGTACCACCAGGAGTCGCCGCCCTGATAAACCCAGTCCCCGTCTTTAACAGTGCAGGTTTTGTCCACCCAGCCGTTGCTGGAGTCGATGACGCCGGTGCCAGGGGCACCCATCTTGCCGACGACGCCAGCTTGGGTTAGCTGCGTTACCGACGACGCCGCTGCTACCGGGGCCGCCACGGACGACGTCGTCGCCGCAGCAGCTGTAACCGCGCCACTCCCGAGGGTCGCCGCAGCCACAGCCGCAGTTAGCAGGAAAGTGTTGGTACGGCGCAAAATTTGCTTGCCGAATCTGCTGTTTTTAAGCACTTTAGACCACCTCGATCTGAGAATTTGACTGGTTCAAAAATATCCAATTCACCTTAAAATTGCCTAGACATTGAGAAAATTTAGGGAGTTTCACACTCAAAGTGGCAGGTGACGCAGACATTTACAGTGTCCAGGGAATGAGCCTACTGTCCCACAGTGCGCCTGGCCACAAGAGTCTACCGAGCCAGATCGTTTGGGCAGGTCAGGTCCGAAGTGCACATCTAGGTTACTGGCTGACTCCGCAAGTCTTTGGCTCGCGCCACAAATCCTGATCCACACCGTAGAGCCTCGGTTCACAACCTGCCCCTTGGTTAACAACTCATACAGCTGCTCACAGATACTGACATTTCATCCCTTCCCTATAAAACCCCATGGAATTTTTATAGGGAAGGGATGATTTTGCCTGTATTTGTCTGTATTTGTCTGTGCTTGCCTGTATTTGTCTGTATTTATTCTCCGCGCAGTGCCTCTACAGGATCTTCACGCGCAGCCTTGGAGGCCGGCAGCAAACCAGCCAAGAAGGTTAAGCCCATAGAAATGAGCACCAAAATTACCCCGGCAGCAACCGGCAGCGTGGCAATATCTTGCACCCCAAAGCGGTCTGCCACATAAATATTGGCTGGAATAGTCACCAACACACTCACTCCCACACCCAGCAAACCTGCCAGAGCGCCCACAATCAGGGTTTCCGCATTAAACACGCGCCTAATATCGGCTTTAGACGCACCAATTGAACGCAAAATCCCAATCTCTTTACGCCGCTCCAATACGGAAATAAACGTGATAATACCGATCATAATTGAAGACACCACCAGCGAAATAGACACAAATGCCACTAGCAATGCGGTCACAATATTAATGATGTTGGTGATTGAACTCATCAGCATCCCTACCAGATCTGAATAAACAATCACTTTGCCAGTTTGTTTGGCAGCTTTAGCCTCCGCATTGTAACTAGCGAGGATAGATTTAACATGATCTTTATCTGCGAAAGACTTCGGATAAATATCAATACGTTCCGGCTGATCAGCGCGCGCATAACCCAAAGTAGTTAAATTAGCGCGAGCCGTAGTGGCCTTAGGATTAAGTAGCTGAGTCAATAATGCCGCAATTTCTTCCGGCTTCATATTAAACTTAAATGCGTCTTTAAGTTTATTCGCATCTACCCGCATGGCACTGGAAAGGTTTCCCATAATCTGCCCCATGGCGTTTTGCACCTGAGCAGTCAATTGGGTTTGCAAGGTGGTCATCAGCTGGTTAAGTGAGCTTTGCAGCAACTGCCCAACTGCTTTACTTAGCGCAGTACTAACCGTTGAGCTAAGCGCACTAGCCACTTTACTGGAGATCTGAGCGGCCAGGTCAGCAGAAACATTTTCAGCAATTTGTTGCACTGCCGGATCATTACCCAGGGCCTGGGTAAGGTTAGCAGTGAGCTTGGCTCGGTCAATTATAGTGTCGCCACTAAAGATTGGCGCCAAGAGCTTTTGCACCTGTTCGGTTTGCAGATACTTTGTCACCGCCGCAGCAATCTTGGCAGGATCGGCTTGGCCTGGCGTGCCCGGGCCGCCACCGTCGTCGTCGCCCCCATGCTGTGCATACCAGGGTATAAAACCGCCCACCACCTGGGTGAGGATATTACTTAGCGCCTGCGCGCCGCCAGGTTTGATCGCCCCATTAGCTAGCGCAGCCTGCACCACTTTAGCTAGATCGATGTTGGCCAGTTGCGGAAACTGTTTCTGCAAAGCTGAGTAATCCAGCTTAGAGGCATCTAAACCATTTAAATCAATCGCAGGCGTCTGCCTTAAATCCAGGCTACTTAAGTCCAGCTGTACATTTCCCACAGCCCCACTTAAATCCATGCCGGAGAAATCTAAATTATTCAATCCGGAATTAATAGAGGACGGATCGAATTTAAACGCGGCAGTCAACTTATCTTGATCGATAGTGATTAGCGAAGATAAATCGATTTGCGGGTTGGCCTGCTCTTTGGCTTCTTCTTCGAAAGTTTTACCGGTAAATACGTTACGTTTGGGATCAGCTAGCTGCTGCTTAACAATTGGCGACGCCGCCGCCTTGGCAATTACCTGTTTCGTTAACGCCCCGGTGTAATAGATACCCGGAGAAAGCGCACTAGATTGCCCAAATCCACCGCCACTAGAAGCGGGTTTAACTATACCTACAACCTTTAGGTCAGTGCCGGCAGCTACGATTTGTTTGAGTACATTCGCATCATTGTCACGAGCACTCCAAACCTTATATTTAGCGTCATATTTGTAAAGATCGGGCACATTAACTAACTTAAACTTAGCGCCCAAAATTTGCTGAGGCGCCCATGTGGCAGCAGAGTTTTTTAGCTTTACCCCCTCATTTTGACGCAGTTTAGCCATAGCATTTTGCAACTGTCCATAGTCGCGCAAACCTAGCGTATATTCGAGCCGCTCAGGCAAGCGCCCATTAGAATCTAGCGCCACCACCAGCTCATTTGCCGCCGTCGGCCAGCGCCCACTAACCACATCATAGCTATTTTCATACAGTGAACGCTCATTAGCTAACTGTTTGAAAATATTTGTAGAAGTCATAGATTGGAAAGCTCCGAAATTAGTGGACCCTTCAGTAAAGGTCACATCCGGATTTACCTGCACCGGCCCTTTAGAGCTTTTTGGTAGATAGATGCGCGGGTTAATACCGTAATTATATTCAATGGAGCGCACATACTTATTTATATTGCCACCATTACCCTTTAAATAGCTTTGCAGCGAAGTTAAATCATTAGTTTTCATTGACGCAGTCACATTAGATAACTGCGAGGCGGTATGAATTTTTCCGTCATTTGGCGCCGCTTCACCTGACGCCGATGAAGATAATACGCCAGTTAAATCCATTCCCACCCGCTCAATAGTGAGCGGATAAGAGGCCATAGCACGTTCCTGGGTGGAAATAATGTAATTATTTGCCCCGCTCGCCAACGCCAGCACCAGCGCAATACCAATAATGCCAATCGACCCCGCAAACGAGGTCATGGCTGTGCGCCCCTTTTTGGTCATCAGGTTGGTAAAACTGAGCCCCAGCGCAGTCAGCGGCCCCATGGAGACTCGTCGCGGCCTGTGCCCGGGGCGGCTGGCATCCGCGCGGTTTTTGTTGCGTCCCCATCGTTTTGCGCCCGCGTCCCGTTTTGCGCCAGCGTATGCCCTGTGCCTGCCCGCGCGTCGGCCTTCCTCACGCCCAACGACGCCGCCCTCGCTCACAGCCCCGGCCGCGCCGTCGTCGTCACCATAAGCAACACCGCCCTCAACAGCACTGCCCTCAGCCTTCTCACCAGCACTTACGGCGGGTATCTGCGCAGTGTCATCATTCAGGGCCGCAGCTTCACGCGCAGCCCTAGCCACGCCGTCGCCCGCAGTACCCCCGCCTGCACCTTCAGCCCCGCCGTCGCAGCCAACTGCCGCGCCTGCCACACCAGCCACACCATCGCCGCCACCGTCACCCTCTGCATCAGCGCCGTCGCCGTCCGCATCCTCCAGCTCCCCCACAACCGGATCTGAGTCGGCAATGATGCGCCCATCAGCCAGTTCCACGATGCGTGTGGCATATTGGTGGGCCAGCTCGGGGTTGTGGGTGACCATAATTACTAGGCGCTGGCGGGCCACCTCCTGCAGCAGGTCCATCACCTGCACCGACGTGGTGGAGTCCAGCGCGCCGGTGGGCTCGTCGGCTAACACAATTTCAGGGTCATTGATCAGCGCACGTGCAATGGCCACGCGCTGCATCTGCCCGCCCGACAGCTGGGAGGGCCGCTTGTGCGAATGCTCCGCCAAACCCACAGTTTCCAGGGCAGCCAGGGCGCGGCGTCGTCGTTGCCCACGTGAAACCCCCGAAAGCGTAAGTGCCAGCTCCACATTGGCCACCACGCTTTGGTGCGGGATCAGGTTGTAGCTTTGAAACACGAAACCCACGCGCGCATTGCGGTAGGCGTCCCAGTCGCGGTCTTTGTAGTGGGCGGTGGAGACGCCGTCGATCACCAGATCGCCTGAATCGAAGTGGTCCAGCCCACCGATCACGTTCAGCATGGTGGTTTTACCCGAGCCCGAGGCGCCCAGGATTGCCACAAACTCGTTGTCGCGGAAAGTTACACTCACGTCATCCAGCGCCACCTGCGTCAATGCGCTGGTGACATAGGATTTCGAGATTTCGCGGAGCTCAAGCATGACTTCAGTCTATGCAGTATCACCTCGGGGGCGAACGCGGGTTCATTATTAGGGATAGCGGTGTTATTGGGGTGCCGCTGCGTTGGGGTTGAGGGTGGCGCTGCGTTGAGGGTGCCGCTGCGTTGAGGGTGGCGCCCACATTAACGACAACGCCGCATTGGCGGCCCACTTGCATTGGCGCCGTCGCCGCACAGGGGACGCTCGCCGTTCGCGCCTCTCACAGCAGCTAGCACCAGCGACCAGACACCGCCGCACAGGGTGCGCCACTCCTCCCACCATCGCTAGTGCCGCCGCCCAGTCACCAACACGCCGAGCGTGCCGTGCCGAGCGCGCCGACCGCCCTAGTCTCAGACCCCAGACATTTGTCTCACAGTCCAACCCTATGCCTCACAAATACTGACATTTCGTCCGTTCCCTATAAAACCCCATGGAATTTTTATAGGGAAGGGATGATTTTGCCTGTGTTTGGGTTTGTATACCCTGAAGTGCGTGAGTAAGACTTATACCCCAGCCTCGGCTTACACCCCCGCCTCGGCGCTGGGTCGAAATGCACGTCTGATTTATGGTGCGATTGCAGCAATAACTTGGTTCGGTTTCAGTGCCACTGTAATTATTACTGCATGCGACGGCTACGCGCGCGGCAATGTGGACCCCGGCATGTTTGGCACCAGCGCCCCGGGCTGGTCCGGCGCCCCTACCCGACTGTTTGAAACCTTTAGCTACTTCACGGAATGGTCAAACATCCTGGTTGCGGTGGTGGCCACGTACCTGGCGCGCCATCAGGGCCCGGCCAGTAACTGGTGGCGAGCTTTGCAGCTGTGCGCCACCATGATGATCACCGTGACCGGCATTGTTTACGCTGGTTTTATTGGCCCTTACAAGCAGCTTTCGGGTTGGGATTACCTAACTAACCCGATTCAGCACATCATAGTTCCCCTGGCCATGGTGCTGGCTTGGTTTGTCATCGGCCCACGTGGGGGCATTGATCGCGGCGTGGTTTTGCGCTCTCTAGTGATTCCGGTGGTGTGGGTGCCTTTCATTCTGATTCGCGGCGCCATTACCCACACTTATCCTTATGGATTTTTGAACGTGGAGGTGCTTGGCTACGCGGTCTCACTGATGGCTATTGGTTTCACGCTGGTTTTTGCGCTGGTGTGCATCTTGATTTTCGCCGGTTTTGACCGCTGGCTGGTGCGCCGCGCTCAACGCTAACACCTATTTGCCGCACATTTGGGGTCGACGTCGTGGTACGTCGGCCCTTTTTTCTATTTCTCTTGGCTGCACAGCCCCCGAGTCTCCTTTCGCACCGGCCCCTTTTTGTGTCACGCCTCCTTATATATAGGTGCAACAACGACGACGCCGCTCGTTAGCCTTTCTCGACGCCGCGTGCCAGCGTCTCCATATCTTGTCTGCCAACCCCCACAACCCAGCATCGGGGCAGGTAGACCTTATGGGTGCCGTCGAGTCCAAATATCAGCAAAAGCAAGTCATCAGACCTTCAAGGAAGCAACAGGAGAGAATTCGGGTTTAACACGTTTTAATGGTAGGGCGCAGCTCGCCAGCCCTCCCGTTCAAGCCATCCCAGCTCTAAACTTCAAACCCAAAAGCCACTGCCCACACTTCCAAAACACCAAAGCCAACCAGCATCAACCAGTTAGCAAACCGGTCCCTACCTGCAACTATGCGTATATTTTCAGCGTTATAGCCGTGTTAAATAGCCCAGAAAATTACCCCCTTGACAAGGCTTAACCACCCCCTCTGAAACAATGCCTAACAAACTGGTTGTGACGTGCAGTCATGCGCACAAAGCCTGCCGGGAGGGCACGGCTATCACACTTTAGGTTAACAACTGATATGGTTTTAATATAACTTCTTAACTTAAATTCGAGGCTTTTTCCTTAAAGTTTCCTGAGAGTATTCTTGGGTTCCACTTAAGGAATGATCACGCTTGGTTAACATATTGTCACACCAACCCCAGACCCTGCCCTCAAAAGTGCCTCTGACCTGCACTTTCAGCATATTCCCAGGTAATCTAAAAGATAACAACTAATAAAATTAAGCTTTTATAACGCCTGTCACTGGGCTTTAATTCTGGCCAAATTAAGACCTATTCTGACACCACTTGAGTTCCCAAGAATAGTTATCGGAGTAGTAGACGTGGCACAGGAAATTTCACGGCGTAACATCGCCAAGGGTGCTGCCTGGTCAGTACCAGCCATTGCGATCGCTAGCCCTGCGGTTGCGGCTGCAACCAGTGCTTGCACCCCTGAGAAGAAGCGCATCATCGACGAGGCATTCAACTGCATTTGCCTGATGGCCTATTGGACCGAGCCTAGCTGGAACCTTGGTAACGGCTGCAACAAGGTGCCTAGCTTCAACGTCATCAACCTCAGCCGTTACGAGGTCAACGCCAGCGTTAAGAACCCGCTGAAGATTCACTTCGAGGCCATCCGCACCTCTCGCTCTGGCCGCGTACCCAACGGCCCGGCCAAGCCCACCACCAGCTGGGGCTACATTGACAACTACACCCGCAACGTCAATGTTTACACCGGCGACATGGGCAACCAGAAGGGTATCTCCTGGAACTGGACCTTCAACCAGGTTCAGGGTGGTCACGCCGGCACCCCCATTCGCTCTGCCGAGTGGGCTGTTGACCGTGACAACCAGGCTGACTTCTCCTTCAGCACCGGTATAACCGAGGGCGGCGGCATTATCGTTCAGGCCACCCTGATGTCCCTGCCTAAGGTGACCATCAAGCGCGAGTCGATCGAAGAGATTCACCACATCGACCTCAAGCGCTGCGAGGAATACATCAAGATCAAGAACGAGACCACCACCGTAAAGATGATTTACGGCGGCCCGCTGCTGAGCAGCTCTACCGGTGTTCTGTGGAAGACCAACGGGCGCAGCTACACAATTCCCGGCGGCACCCACTCTTGGAACGTGGGCGAGTCTTGGTGGAGCTGCACGGTTGGTAACTGGGTCTCTGACACCCTGCCTCCGCGCGGTAGCCGTGGCTACGAGTCCACCGACGGTCGTTTCTGATCCCCAGAAGCCCCATACTTTAAGGACGAATTATGGTTTCGCGTCGCGAGCTAATCATTGGCACCGCCACCGCTACGGCGGCCGTGTCACTGTCGGCAGGTGCCTTTGCGGCTCCTTCCCCCGACAAGAAGAAGGTTTCCTCTACCGAAGCCCGCAAGGTTATCGACGAGGTTCTCTCCGCTGTCGCCTGGGATGGCCTGACCGCCTACTGGACCGAGCCAAGCGACGGCCTGGCCAACGGCTTTAGTAAGGTACCCAGCTTCAACCTGATCAACCTCAGCGACTACACCCTAACCGTAGCCAGCCCGTGGATGATCACCTTCTCTGCAGTACGTGCTGACGGCACCGCCGCTCGCCCCAACGGTCCGCTACTAGCGTCCACCTCCTGGGGCAAGACCAGCCGCGTAAACCGCAACGACGTCGTCGACGAGCAGGCCGCCCGCACCTGGACTTGGACCGCCAAGGGGCTAAACGGCAAGGGTTACGTACCCGCAGCTCGTCGTCGCGGTGGCGACAACATCGCAGACATGGCCTTCTCTACCGGCACCACCTGGGGTGGCATCAAGATTCGCGCTACCCTAAGCCAGGCGCCGGTGCTCTACCCGAGCCTGCAGGAGATCGAGGCTGTTAAGGGCGTGTCCCTGGCCGGCGAAAGCGCTTACTACGCCAACGCCATCAAGGCTCAGCCCAAGTCCTACTTCCACCTCTACGACCACCACGCTCAGGCTGGTAAGGCCGTGTGGCGCAACAACGGCGACTCCTTCAACCTGCCCGGCGGCACTTTGCGCTGGAGCGAGGGAGACTCCTTCTGGAGCACCGAAGTAGGTAACTTCTGCTCAGAGATGCGCCCCATCGGCGTGGTTCGCGGCCAGAACGCTGACGGTATCTTCTAAAAGACGCCTTCTTCCTTTCTACGACGACGCAGGCAATGCCTCAAGATTTTCTTGGGTATTGCCTGCGTCATTTGCATATGTAAAGCTGACCAAATCCGACTTTGAGAGTATGTGCACAATTTTCTCAGGATATTTTAAGGAAAGGTCATTTTTACGCGTAATTTCGCCCCTTTTATAGAGATCATACAAGTTTTGCTGCTTTTATTTGGCTCAGATATAGTTCTTGATGTTGATAGGAGTTAAGACATCAGATCAGCTTAGGTTGTCAACATCGTGCCCTTACGGTGGCGACAGGCTTTGATTCGCGGCTGCACATCTTTCCCCAGGTGTGTATCCAGGTCAAGCAAAGCTGCCCTGCAACCTTCAACTGGATGAGGCTTGCCATCCATTAAATTGCAGGCCATCCCCGACTTGCGTCGGAGCGGACTGTGCCTCACCCCTTTCCTATTTGTCCGCTCCGGCGCGTTCCCGTATTCAAGCCCGTTTGCGCATGTCAATGAGTGGGCAGCGGCTTAAATCTAGGCGCACATTGATCCACTGCTCTACTTCTAGAGGCTCACTAGTGCGTAGTGTGAGCGGATCTGCTGCGGCCGCCTCCAAACTGGCTTGTACCAGGTAGCTGCCTTGACTCATGGTCACTGATTCGACACCTGCCTCCACAACCCCCTCCCCCAGGCTTGCGTCAGCGGGGGCTAGCGACCAGGCCCCTGGCGCAGGGGCGAGGATCTGCCCGGGCTCTAGCTTTAGCGGCAGGTCCAGGGCCGCGACGGCGTCGACATCCAAGAAGGGGCCAAACCCCAAAAAGCGGGCCACCTGCACACTGGCAGGATCAGCCCACAACCCCTCAGGACTATCCAGGCGAAGCAGGCGCCCACCAGCCATAATGCCCACCAGGTCAGCCACTCGCATGGCTTCGTCTTGATCATGGGTGACGTAAATGGCGCTGGTGCCACGCTCGCGCAAAATACTGCGAATGTCGCGCGCCAGTCCTTCACGTAGCGAACGGTCAAGCGCTGAGAGCGGCTCATCTAGCAGCAACAGGCGCGGGTTGGGGGCTAGGGCGCGCGCCAGGGCCACGCGTTGGGCTTGCCCGCCTGAAAGCTCGGTTACTGGCGAGTTTGCGTAAGCACTCATGCCCACCAGTTCAAGCATTTGGGCCACTACCTTTTCAGAGTTGCGCCCCACCCCGTAAGCCACGTTTTCGGCCACACTCAGGTTGTTGAACAGCTGGCCATCTTGGAACATCAACACGAATCCGCGCTTATGCACCGGCATTTGCAACACTGATTCGCCCGCGTAGCAGATATCGCCACCACTGACGTCCACCAGCCCACCCACCGCGCGCAGCAGTGTGGATTTGCCGCTGCCACTGTCTCCTAGTAGGGCTAGGGTTTGTCCGGGGGCTAGGTTTAGGCTCACATTGGCGACGGCGTCGACGTCGCGTCCGGGGTAGCGCACCCGTAGGTTTTTTATTTCTAGCTGCGCGCTAGTGGAAGTGGGCGCAAAACTGTTGGAGACCGACTGCGCTGAGGCTGCAGGCACCAAAGCCGCAGGTGAGGACCCAGATACCGGGTCTTGGGATGAGCATGGTAAGGCTTGTTGACGTCCCTGTGGAGTGTCGGGCTGGTCGGACTCTAGTTGGCCAGAGCTGCGCCGCGAAAAAATACCTTTTAGATTCATAATCAATCCTTATTAATTGCGCTGGTGGTGCGCTTCCTGCCCACGCCTGGCCTGTGGCTGCTGGCAGTCTTTTGGCCGACCATCCCCTTGGCGCTGGCGGAATTATTTGCGCCTACGCCTGGCCTGCGACTGCCTGGCCTGCGGGTAGTGGCGCGGCCTTGCAGATACTCGCAGATCAACATGATTGAGGCACTACCTAGAGCCAATACCACTGCACCCGCAATCGCCATCCCCTGGTTTACAGCACCAGGGCGGCTAATTAGCTGGGCCACCACCACTGGCAGGGTGGGGCTTTGCGGGCGAGCCAGGAATGAGGTGGCCCCAAACTCGCCCAGGCTTGTGGCCAGGGCAAAACCTGCAGCTAAACCACCGCTACGCCACAGCACCGGCCCATCCACGCTGGCGATCACCCTCCCCGGCCCAGCCCCCAGGGAGGCAGCAGCCTCGCGTTGACGTGGATCAATTCCCCGCAGCGCCGGCACCAAAGTGCGCACCACCAGCGGCACTGCCACCACAGCTTGGGCTAGAGGCACAATCCACCAAGATTTAGTTAAGGCCAGCGGCGGGCGCGCCAGGGTGATTAGGAAACCAAAACCCACAGTTACCGCACTAACCCCCAGTGGCAGCATGAAGAAACCATCTAGCCACACCAGGCCACGCTTAGCCCAAGTGGAGCGCGGTTGGCGTGAAACCACTACGGCAATACACACCCCAACCACCATGGCGATAGCCCCAGCGGTTAGGGCTGTGCGCAGCGAGAACCAGGCAGCTTGCTCCACACTCACCAGCAAAGCTGGGGTGGCTTGTGGGTTAAACAGATCCAGGTAGTTGGCCAGGGTCCACTGACCGCTACGTTTAAATGAACGCACCGCCAGGGAAGCAATCGGAGCCACCAGCAGGCCACCAATGAGCGCCGTCGTGACCGCAATAGCCGGCAGGTCACGCCAGGTAAGGGCGCTAGCAGGCACCTGCCCCACCCAGTCGCTGCGCGCCCCAAAGCGGCGTCGGGCCCGCTCAGCAACCAGCAAACAAGCTGCCACCAGCACAATCTGCGCAACCGAAAGCACTGCTGCGCCACGCAAATCAAGAAACTGGGCGGTGAGCACATAGATTTCAGTTTCAATCGTGCTCACCCCGCGCCCGCCCAGCACCAGCACCACCCCATAGGCGGTGCAGCAGTACAGGAAGGTAACTGAGGCTGCCGCTGCAATCATGGGGGCCAGGCGCGGCAAGGTGATGGTGAAAAACACTCGCGCCGGCCCGGCCCCCAAACTGGCTGCCGCCTGGGCAGGACGCGGGTCCAGTTGGGCCCAGAAGCTACCCACCTGACGCACCATAAAGCCGTAGTTGAAAAACACCATGGCGGCAATAACCGCCTGTGAGGTGCCATCTAAGCCCAGTGATTCTAGCCAGCCGCCCTTGGTTAACAGCGAATGGAAGGCCACCCCCACAGCCACGCTCGGCAGCACGAAAGGCACAATCACCAGCGCTTTTAGCAGCCCCACCCCCACAAAACGACGGCGGTAAAGCAGGTGCGCCCCAGGCAGGGCGGCGAGTGCACTAATTCCCGTGGCCCAGGCGGCCTGGTACAGGGTTTGGCCCACCACGCGGCTGGTGCGTTCACGCAGGAACACTTCCCCCACCCCGGACAGGTCAAGATGGCCGTTATCAAGCAGGCCACGCATCACCAAACTGGCCACTGGCCAGGCAAAAAACAGTCCCAGGAAACCTAGTGGCAAAGCTATCGCCAGGCTCCAGGCCAGTTTTTGGCCTAAGGTTATGCGCGGCCCGCTGCGCTGGAGCCCATCAGGCTTGCCTGCGCTGCGCTGGGGCCGGCCTTGTTGAGGCTGGGCTTGTTGGTCCCAGCTTTGGATTTTTTCTGGCTCGCCGCTCACTTGCCGACGGCGCTGGCCCACAGTTTGAGCCACTGTTCACGCTCCGCCGCGATCTTGGCAGGGGCAACCTCTACCGGCTTTTCAGCCAGCGGGCCGAACTTGGCCAGCGCCTCGGGCAGCTGCACGGATGAGTCCACCGGGTACATGTACATCTTCTTGGGAATGTCTGCCTGCACATTTTTAGACAGCATCCAGTTAATGAAGGCCTGACCACCTGCCGGGTTGGCGGCGCCTTTAAGCACACCAGCGTATTCCACCTGGCGGAAAGCGGTGTCTAACAGGGCTGCGGTGGTGGTGGAGGCGCCGTCCTTGCTGACCGTGTAGGAGGGCGAGGAGGCGTAGGAAACCACGATCGGATAGGCGCCCTTACCCTCACCGGCACTGAAATCGGTGTTGTAGGCTTCGGTCCAGCCCGAGGCGATCTTAGCGCCGCCCTTAACTAGGACCTTCCAGTAGTCGCTGAACTTGTCGGCGCCGAAGTGGCCTACCGTTGCCAACATCCAGCCCAGGCCAGGGGTGGAGGTGGTGGGGTTGATGGCCACCAGCAGCTTGGCGTATTCAGGCTTAGCCAGATCCTCAAAGGTCTTGGGCGCAGCCAGGTTGTGGCTGGTGAAGTAGGTTTTGTCGATGTTGATGGCCACGTCACCCATGTCGATGGGCACCAGCGCACGGTTGTTGTCTACCAGGTATTTTTCGGCGCTTTCCGGAATGGTGTCCACGGTGCGGTCTTTGTCGATCACACCTTGAGATAGCAGGCGGGAGGCGTAGGTGTTGTCCACGCCGAAGCACACGTCACCTTGGGGGGCGTCCTTGGACAGGATCAGCTTGTTGACCAGCTCGCCGCCGTCACCGCCGTCCACAATTTCCAGCTTGAAACCGCTAGTTTTCTCAAATTCTTTCTTGAGGTTGTCAGAAACCTGGAAAGAGCTGTGGGTTACCACCGTGACTTTTTTGGCGTCAGCCTTGGTGTCTTGCCCACATGCCGCCAGTGTGGCCGCGCTGGCCAGGGCGAGGGCGCCACCAATTACTCCACGACGAGTTAGCACGTGACCAGTTAGCATTACTTCCTCCTGCTTGAGCTGGAGGGGAAGAGAGCCCGACTCCCTTACGCCGGTATTACCCGGATCAGGTTCGAGGGTCTGCGCCAAGCGCACTCTCAGCACCGCTGTGGTGCTCCCCTGGGGTTTGCATTTACATGGTACTAGTTATTGCCGCGTTTTACGGCCTCTAGCATCAGCTGGGCCACGTCCATAACCCGCACGTCTTCAGCGCCTTGGCTGGCCACGCCGTCGGAAAGCATGGTGGTGCAGAAGGGGCAGGCAGTGGCCACGATTTTGGCCCCAGTGTCTAGGGCTTCGCGGGCGCGAGTGGCTGCAATGCGGGTGCCGATGGTTTCTTCCATGAAGGCGCGCGCGCCACCGCCACCACAGCAGAAGGCACGTTCGTGGTTACGTGGCATTTCCACCTGTTCGGCGCCGGTTGCGGCCAGGAGTTCACGCGGCGGAGAGTAGATCCGGTTGTGTCGTCCCAGGTAGCAGGCGTCGTGGTAGGTGACTTTGGGGGTTAGTTGCAGGCCCTGCACTGCAGTGGGTTTTGCCGACGACGCCGCAGAGTCCGCCTGGGTGCTTGCCGCTGCGGATGGTTCCTGCTGCTCCGGGACAGTTTCCGACGCCGCTACCGACGCCGTCGCTGCCTGCTGCACGGACGCCGTCGCCGCTGTGGGGGCCACCGGCTTTAGACGACCTTCACGCACCAACTGATTTAGCAGCTGGGTGTGGTGCAGCACCTGATAATTGCCGCCCACCTGCGGGTATTCACGCGAAATAGTGTTGAAGCAGTGAGCGCAGGTAACCACAATACGCTTGACGGCAACCTCGTTTAAGGTTTCAACGTTTTGCGCAGCCAAAGTTTGGAACAGGATCTCATTACCGGCACGGCGGGCGGGGTCACCAGTGCAGGATTCGCCGTCGCCCAAAACCGCGAAAGAAACCCCAGCAATATGCAGCAGCTCAGCTACCGCGCGGGTAGTTTTCTTGGCACGATCCTCATAGGCACCAGCGCAACCCACCCAGAACAGGTAGTCCACTTCGCTGGCGTCTTCCACATCCACGCCCACCACGGGCACATCAAATTCCAGGCCCTTAGCCCACTCTAGGCGCTTGCGTGGGGGCAGACCCCAGGGGTTGCCTTTAGATTCAAGCTTGCGGAACATTTGCCCAAGTTCCTTGGGGAAAGCCGACTCCATCAGCACCTGGTTGCGGCGCAGGTCAATCACGCGGTCAATATGCTCAATATCCACCGGGCACTGATCCACGCAGGCCCCGCAGGTGGTGCAGGCCCACAGGGCAGCCTCGCCAATCACCGGGCCAACCAGCGGGGCGGGTTTGGTGGCCACGCCAGTTTCCGACGGCGCCGCTTTGGCCTGCAGCAGCGCCCCCAAAATGTCTTGGGTGTGGGCACTGTTTTCAGCCAGGCCCAGGGAGGTGTTTACGCTCAAACCGTCACGCACCCCCAGGTGCACTGGGCGCTGAGCTAGCTGCTGGCGGCTAACCTCTTCAGGCTCCACCCCTAGCTGCTGGGCGGCAGCAATGAAGGGGGCCACGGCGGCGTGGTGGTCACGCAAAGCCAGGGTGAAAAGCTTGGGTGAAAGCGGCTTGCCGGTGTTCCAGGCTGGGCATAGATCCTGGCAGCGGCCGCATTCCGTGCAGGCAGAAAAGTCCGCTAGAGCTTTCCAATGGAACTGCTCGATCCGGCTAACCCCAAAGTTAGGTTCGGCGTCGGACTCTTCAAGCTCATCGAGTAAATCGACAGTTAAGGGTTTGCCGTCCACAATCATGGGCTCAAGCGGACCCAAAGCGGAGGTGCCGTCGTCGTGCTTGCGGGCGTAGATGGTGATAAAAGCCAGGAAACGGTGCCAGGCCACGCCCATAGACGGCTGCAAGCCCACAATCACAAACCAGGTCATGGAGCACAGGATCTTAACCAGCGCCAACACCGCAATGACATTGGCCAACGTATCCGGATTGGCGCCCTGACCCAGTGGGCGGCCTAACCAACCAAAAATCGGGAAATGCACCCAGCTAGCCGACTGCTCGTGCTGGGCGGCGCTAAGCCAAGCCGATTCGGCCACGCGCAGCAAATCTACGCAGCCCACTACGGCCACAATAGTGACCTCCACAAACCGCGCCTGCCAGCGGGTTGAGCCGGTAAAACGCGACTTGCGACCATGTGCGGTGTTAACGCTGCGCACCACAATCAAGCCAATAATGGCGATCGTGGAGGCTAAAGCAATAAATTCAACAAGCCATTCCCAGGGCGGAAAATGCCCGATTAGCGGCAGTGCCCAGTCGGGGCTAAAAATCTGCGCATAGCCGGTGACCAGCGTAAAGAACAGGATCGGGAAGGACACCATCACTAGCCAGTGGGCTAGTCGGATCCAGGGACGGCCTTTAAAGTCCTGGTGGCACAGGACTTTAACCAGCAAAGTTTTAAGGCGCTTACCCACCGGGTGCAGGCGCTGAGGGTCTAGCGGGGCACCCAGGCGGAAGCGGTTAGCGATAGTTAGGCAGGCGCGGGTGAAGAAACCCAGGCCCACCAGGGTGGCGATGACGGCTAGTGCGCCGCAGATCCACTGAATTACAGAAATATGGTTCATGCGCCCAGCCCCTGCCAGTATTGAAAACGCAGCCCGGTTAAGGGTGCTGTAAAACGCAGCCCAATTGCTGCGCCGGATTGCGTTAGGCGGTATGCCAACATGCCAGGCCCACAAACACTCATGCCTATAGCCTACCGGCAGCTAGTTATGTGCACTGTTAGCTAAGCCCGCCCCCTGGTGTGGCAAGGGCCGCGCGCTTAGGCTCTGCCAACCTAAGGGCTCACTGTACGGGCAGGGCTTGCCGGGCAAGTAGCCCTTACCGGGCCGAGTGGGGCATACCAGTACAAACAGGCGGCGGACCAGGCGGTAGCTTTAGCCATCTGCCCGCCACTCGCCCGAGATACGGGAAGCGGTGCCGAGCCAGCAAGACTTGCCGGGCCGGTCAAAACAATCCTTATTGCCAGCCCGGCCAGCACAATCCTTGTTGCCAGCCCGGCCGGCGGCGAGCGTCAGGCTTCGATCCGCTTGGGCTGGTTGTGCCCCTCAAACCAAACGGCGGCGCTACGCAGGGTGAGCTCGCGAGTAAGGGTTAGCACTGCGCCAGAAATAATGGCGAATGCAGCCAGTTCAGCCACCGCATAGGTAGCTAGTTTGGTCTGGTCGTTGGGGGCCGGGCGGCCGGTCACTGCCCGCCAGCTTAGGGAAACTACCTTGTCAGCCACGTAGCCGGAGGCGAAGGTGGCCGCCGCTGCGGTCAGCTTCCAGGTGAGGTCTTGCTTCTTGTTGCTCTTAGCCATGGCTAAATTCTAGCGACGACGCCGCCCGCTCTCGACCTACTTACGGCCTCTCTTGCGGCCTCTGCCCACCTACGAGACCCAGCAAATGCGTCGCCACCAGCAATTCTAGACAGCACCGGTTTAATTAGTGTCTATTTCTATCACTACCCACCCATTAGTATCACAACCACACATTAATATATTCAATTCACACCAGTCACACAAGAACAATTCTATACCTCAAGATTAACTTTAGATTTTTAAATTAGTTCTTCGTTATGGGTTTAAATATTCACCTTAAATTAGTTTGTTTACTGTGCGCGAAACTTGGGCAAAATCGCCTCGCGCAGCAACCTAAAGATATAGACTGATCAGACCTCCCCTAAGAAGCTTTCCAATTATTAGCTAAGCGGAGGTACTTACATACTCACATCATCAAGGAAGGTGTATCCGTGTTAGACAAAAAGGCTTTCTCAAAATGGCTGCAGGCGCGGCCTAGGCTAAACATTGCCACAAGTAACGCCTCAACCACTTTCAGCCAGGATCTACCCAGCGTTACTAGCGAACCCGACATCAGCCTGGAAATTGCTAAGCAGACCATTGTTGGCCAGGCTGCGCAGTTGATTCAGCAGGCCCAGGAGCTTGAGCAACAGGAGCAACTGCTTGAACAGCAAGCCCAGGAGCTTGAGCAGCGGACCACAGAGCTTGCGGAAGAGACCGAAGCTCACAAGCTCGACATGGACTACATTGACGAGCTGGACGCCCAAAAATGGCAGATTGAGCAGGAACTAGCAGAAGTAAAACAGGAGCTATTTGACGCCAAGGAGTTAGCTACCAGCCAAGCATCTGATGAGGCTCTAGTTATGGAAAACGAGCACCTAAACCAGCAGTTAGATCAGGCGCAAGGGCGGCTCAACAGCGTTAAGATCGAGCTAGTCCAAATACAGTCAGAACTAGAAAGAACTGCAAGTCAGAGGGACTACTTCCAAGGCCAAGTCAGGGTTGCTGATCAGGAACGCCTTGAGGCAGAAAAAGAACGCGATAACGCACAAAGTGAGATGCGTAAATTAAGGCAACAAGTTAACCGCCTTAAGAAATCTGGTAATCCTGTAGCTGAGCCAAACTCTAAGCTCACTAAAGATTGGTTTACCCACCCTGACCTAAAGCTTAGCGATTACGCTAGGTTTAAGCTCGATATTGAGATTTGCTGGAATACTATCGACAGCAAACTACGTGAAAATTACCCACTTAAGGATTACACCATTAAGGATGGGTTCCTTGAGGACGCTAAAGAGACGCTGCCAAACGAATATGCTCGTCTGGTGCGTATCTGCACCGAGATTATCTGCGGTATTTCGCGCGCTCCCCGATCCAGCAACTGGTCCGGCATTGTGGAAGTTGACCGTATTAACCGCGATGGACCCAACAACAACTGCCCGGCAGTAACCCGTCAGCAGGATGACGCTATCTCGCATAAGGTTTACGTCAAGCAGAACAGCCCTGGGGCGCCACGCTTGTACTACTGGCTGCTACCAGACCAGAGCGTAGAGCTAGCCACGATCGGTTTCCACAACGATTTCGACCCCGGCCGCTAATCACCAAGCTCGGTTTCTATATCTAGCACCACCCCTTTAACTAGGCCAACCCAGACAAACATACATGTTCCACAGAAAACAATTAGGCAGGGGAAGTAAGTCGGCAAATCTCCAATAAATCACGCTATACATAACCACTGGATTCTAGTGGTGGTTGCAACACGGTCTGATTGATTGGAGTGTGTTGTGGCT
>ERZ773001.10-NODE-10-length-94538-cov-59.0779_pt1 | contig 94538 bp, 65 predicted proteins | sample MGYA00511673_ERZ773001 | MGnify/ENA primary metagenome ERZ773001 (study PRJEB29015, sample SAMEA2738091) | human oral metagenome | biome: human oral; feature: human-associated habitat; material: saliva | place: China | collected 2162 ... | reverse complement strand
GGGCTTTCCTGAAGATTTGGGAGGGCGGCATCGGCATTATGGGTGCCGTGTCGGTTGGTGCGTTGGGTGCCTGGTATGGTTGCCGCCGTTACGGGATTAATTTCCCGGCTTTTGCGGATGCGGTAGCGCCGGGTATTCTGCTGGCTCAGGCGTTTGGTCGCTGGGGTAACTGGTTCAACCAGGAGCTGTTCGGTAAGCCGACGACTCTGCCGTGGGGCCTGGAGATTAGCGCTTCGAGCGGTAATTTCCCGCCCCAGTATCCGGCGGGTACGCTGTTCCATCCGACGTTCCTGTACGAGTCGTTGTGGAACCTGCTGGGTGTGGCGTTGCTGCTGTGGCTGGGCCGTAAGGGCGTGCTGAAGCTGGGGCAGACCCTGTGGCTGTACGTGTTCTACTACGGTGTGGGTCGCCTCTTCATTGAGATGTTCCTGCGTATTGATACGTCGGAGATGCTTTGGGGCGTTCGTATTCACGTGTGGACTGCTCTGTTGCTGGTTCTGCTGGGTGCTGCTGGTTTTGTGGTGGCTGGTCGTCGTGCGGCGGCAAAGGCTGCTGCGGGTATTGAGCCGGCTCCTGCGGAGTTCGCTCCGAAGCCTGCCGCAGATGAGTCTGCAGAGGACGCTGAGGAGAAGGTATCCGAGAAGGCATCCGATAAGGCAGAGCCCGCCGAGGATTCTGACTCTTCTGAGTCTTCGACAAAGGGCTCCCAGGCGAAGGACTCCCAAACGAAGAGCTCCTAGCTTTCATCTACATTCCATAGAAAACCGCCGGATGGGGCAGAACCCCCGTCCGGCGGTTTTTTGTACCTGTTTCTTGCGCTCTGACGTTCTTCCGCTCTGGCATTCTTCCGCTCTGGCATTCTTCCGCTCTGGCGTTCTGCTGAGCGTGTGCAGCATTCACACAGTGGTATGTGACGGTGCCGTGCGTGGATTTAGGCCGCTGAGAAGGCATAATAGAGGTATTGCATGTGGTGGGCACCCGCGAAGGAGTATGAGGCTCTTCGAGTGGTGATACCTGCCGCGTCTGCGTTTAGAAACACCCACTCAACGTACAGGATTTTATCGTGAGCTCTTCTTCCGGCGATTTTTCGCGCGCCGTTTCTCCTTCTTCTCGTCCGGGCCTGTCGCGCCGCCGCCTGGTGGCAGGTGCGGCGTGGGCTGCCCCGGTCGTTGTGGCGTCGTCGGCAATTCCGGCGTATGCGGCCTCTGATGAGGAAGGCGAGTGCACCGGCCCCTACGAGGATTCGACGATGGTCACCGCCGGTGACGGTGTGAAGAAGGTTGCCGTGCTGACGGTTCCTGCGGGCGCTAAGCGTATGCGTTTTACCGCTGTGGGCGGTGCGGGCGGCACGAACTACACTGTGGCTGATGCCGGTTCTGGCGCCATGGTGGAGGGTTCTATGGCTGTGCGCGGCGGCCAGACTATTACTCTGACTGCCGGTTCGGGCGGTATCGGTAATGGTGAGCTGAAGCCTGCTGAGGGCGGCGACGGCTACGGCGTGGGCGGCTCCTCGAAGGCTTCTTCGCCGGTTCCCGCGAATGTTGTTTCTGCGATTAATGATTTGACCCGTATTTCTGGCGGTGTGACCGGTCGCGGCGGCATGAGCGCTGTGTTGTATTCGGCGTCCGGTGGTGGTTCCTCCGCTATTGAGGTGGATGGCGTGCCGATGATTGTTGCCGGTGGCGGCGGTGGTGCCGGTGTGCTGGCGTCGTATGCGACGGTTCTGCCGAACCCCGCGAACGCGGGTGCTGTGCGCCCGACCGCGCACTATTCGCTTGATAGCTCCGGTGGCGAGCACCAGTTCAGCACCGGTGGTGGCGCTGGTTCGGGCGACGGCGACGGTTCGCCCGGTTTTGTTGGTTTCACCTCGTATGAGGCGCAGTCTAATCCGATTCTGACGGTGAACCCGGGTTCGGGCGCTGCCGGTGGTGTGGGCGGCGCTGGCGGTGAGAAGCTGAACCCGCCGACTGTTGATGGTTCGGTGATTGGTTTTTCGAGCACCTCCACCCAGAAGCTGGTGAGCACTGCGACTGCCGGTGCGGCGGGTGCGAGCGGTTTCCGTGCGAAGGGCGCCGATGGTGTGGCGAGCTATTCGTACCAGTGGGATCAGACTCCGGAGGGCACCGATAACCGCCCGTCGAACGCTGGCGAGCTGTTTAACGGCTACCAGTCGGTGGTTTCTGGAGGCGGTGGCGCCGGTTATGGCGGCGGCGGCTCCGGCGCTGCGTTGAGCGTTTCGGCTCGTGTGGTGTCGCAGAAGTGGAATAATGATTCGGCTCGTGCCCGCTATGCGGTGGGTTCGGTGCAGCTGGCTGGCGGTGGCGCTGGCGGCGGTACGTTCATGGATTCTACGGTGCGCATCATGGATCTGGGTTGGGCGTTGAATGCTCCGAATGGTCCGGGTGAGCGCGGTGCCGGCTATATTGAGGTTGCTTTCTGCTTCTAGACGGCTTCTAGGCGGCGGCTGCGAGCTTCTAGAGCTGCTATGAGCCTGTAGGAATCGTATAGGTGTAGATTGAACCCTTTCTTTAGGGTAGTATGCGCCTCAAACTTAATATTTAAATTTTTTCTGAATGCCTCCCAGGCCGCTGGTTTGGGAGGCATTCTCATCTTCTGTGTCGGTTCGTCATAGCGTCACATCAACCTTTGGCGGTTTAGCGCATTGGTCGGAATAGACCTTATCGAAAGCTCATCCTCGCTCGCGTGCCGACCTCTAAATAACCCCTCTGTCATATTCGGGGGTGAACCTTTAGATTGGCGGCTCATCATTTTACGGTGGAAATGTAAAGAATATACGCGCCCACCCCGCTAGGTTGCACAGCACGGATTGCGGCTTGAGCGCGGCCACCGATGACTAAGGAGTTTAGATCATGTGCAAGGAAACCATGAAGGCTGTTGTTGTCCCTGAGAAGGTTGACGGTTCGGTTGTTGTCCGTGAGGTTCCCGTTCCGGCTGTCGGTCACGGTCAGGCGCTCGTGAAGATTGAGTACTCGGGCGTGTGCCACACTGACCTGCACGTGGCTGCCGGTGATTTCGGTGAGCTTCCGGGCCGTATTCTGGGCCACGAGGGCGTTGGTCGTGTCGTCAAGGTCGGCGAGGGTGTTGAGTCCCTGAAGGAAGGCGACCGCGTGTCGGTGGCTTGGTTCTTCGAGGGCTGCGGCCACTGTGAGTACTGCACCTCGGGTCGTGAGACCCTGTGCCGTTCGGTGAAGAACGCAGGCTACTCGGTTGACGGCGGCATGAGCGAGTACACCCTGGTGACCGCTGATTACGCTGTGAAGGTTCCCGAGGGCCTTGACCCGGCGCAGGCTAGCTCCATTACCTGCGCTGGTGTGACCACCTACAAGGCGATTAAGGAGTCGCTGGTTCGCCCGGGTCAGTGGCTGGTCGCTTACGGTGCTGGCGGTCTGGGCAACCTGGCTGTTCAGTACGCTAAGAAGGTTTTCGGCGCCAAGGTTATCGCTGTTGACATCAACGACGACAAGCTGGCTCTGGCTCGTGAGACCGGCGCTGACCACGTCATCAACGGCCGTGAGGTTGAGGATGTTCCGGCTCGTATTCGCGAGCTGACCGGCGGTGGCGCTCACGCTGCTGTGGTGACCGCGGTGTCGAAGGTTGCATTCAACCAGGCTGTCGAGTCGGTTCGTGCGGGCGGTTCCGTGGTGGCTGTTGGTCTGCCCTCGGAGATGATGGAGCTGTCCATTGTGAAGATTATTCTGGACGGCATCCGCGTGGTGGGCTCCCTGGTGGGCACCCGTCAGGATCTGGCGGAGGCGTTCCAGTTCGGTGCTGACGGCATCGTGGTTCCGGTGGTTCAGCTGCGTGAGGTTGACGAGGCACCGGCTGTCTTCGAGGAAATGGCGGCAGGTAAGATTACCGGCCGTATGGTTCTGGACTTCGCTAGCCTCTAAGCTGGCGGATGATTCGAGGCGCCCGGTAGGGCTTCAAGGTCTCACTCGACTGGGGTCTTGCCGGTAGTTTCGATGGTTATAGCGCCTAGGGCGCATCCCGTGTGGCGGGGGAGTATGGGTACTCTTTCTGCTGTGCATACGACGCGGGGTGCGCCTTAGTGTTTTTAATAGTGTTTTTAATGCGGCGTTTTAGGGTTCCGGTTTATAGCTGCGGGTTTTTGAGAGCCGTTATCGTAAGGAACTGAAAACCTCTGTGAGTACTGGGCACCTAAACGTAATATACGCGGGAATTTATTTTTGAAATATCCGGGGGAATATATCAAAATTCCCACTAAATTGGTTCAATAGAGCATCTTGTTTGACGTCTAAAGACCTTAAAATGCATGCTTAAATTGTAAATATTCAACCACTGATTGAGACGTAATATTTGTCGAAGAGATAGGTTTTGAACACCCTTGCACATACCCTTGATGTAACGGGATGTAACGTGCGAAGGTTTCGGCCCTCCTAGATATCGATTCCTTCTCCCGGAACGTTATACCCGGGTGAATTTCAGCATCTTCGTACCGTGCCGTTATTCACCGCTGAGTCCTACTTCCGGTCAGGCGCCCTTCTAGACACCTTCGGAAGAGGTCTCACAAAGATTAGTGTGGGCCCCACGGACATAGTCAATGGGGACTATGTCCGCCACACTAATCCGAACTTCTTGGACAATTCCGCAATAACGCTTCGCGGCGGCGCACCGCCTCGACATAAACTTACCTGCCGGCACGGGTAACATAGCCGGGTTCTCTACTCACTCGGTAACCCACCCGCTACAGAACGCATCTTGATTTTTGTGTTGTTCAGAAGATGCGCCCTGTAGCAAAAGAACGAGGGGCACCTCTGCCAGGTGCCCCTCGTTTTCATATGCGCGTTTTATGGTCGGCTAGATTCCACGCTCTTTAGTAGCTACTGCGCTCTTTCGTAGATTCCACGCAGCTTAGTAGATGCCACGCTGTGCGGTCCAGCGGATCGTGCCGCGCTCAAAATCCATGTAGTACACGCCGTTCACATAGGACTCGTCGCCGCGTGCCGCACCGTAACGGGCGGTGTTCTTCTCCCAATGCTTGAAGATTGAGCCGTTACCGTTGGTCTCGTAGGCGCCGTACGCATCCGACCAGAGCAGTACCTTGCCCGAGGCGAATCGCACCTGAGCACCCGTGGCGGTGACGGTCTCGTCGGTCGCCGGGGCGCCCCAGATGCCGCGGTGCTGCAGGAAGCGGTGGTAGAACGCGCCGCCGGTGTGCAGGCGGTGGGTTCCGGTCTGTGCGGACCACACGTAGGTGGTGCTGCCGGTGAATTCCTGCTTGAAGATGCCGTTGCCCAGGTTCTGCTCGTCGGCGGTGGGTGCACCCTTCATGCCAGCTGCACGCCAGGTCGCGTAGATGGCGCCGCGCTCGTTGATGATGTGGGTGCCGGTAGCGGCAGACCAGTAGCCGCCCTCACCGTTGGCGAAGGAGACCGCCATGGTGTCGGATCGGGTTTCCTCGTTGGTGGTCAGGCCGCGGAATCGTGCCACGTCGGAGCGGAACTTCTGATCCAGGCCGCCGTTGGTGACCAGCCAGCGCGAGCCGTGAGAGTTCGTCCAGTAGATGGTCTTACCGTTGGTGAACTTCTGCGCGTACACGCCGTGACCCAGGGAGTACTCGGTGCCAATCGGGTTGCCGTAGAACGCGCGGTTCTTGTTCCAGAAGTTGCCAATGCCGGTGCGAATATCAATCGAACCGGTCGCGGTGGTCACCACGTTCGAATCCTGAGCGGCGCGGTCTTCTACCGCACGCTCCTCAACTACGCGGTCTTGACCGTTCGCCCAGTTGCGGTGCACCGCGTGGGGGTTCTTCGCCAGAACCTTCAGATCGTTCACAGTGCCGGGGAAGAAGTTCGAGTCACCCACGAACGGGCCGGAGTCGGTGAACTGCCAAATGTCGTAGCCGCTCCAGCCAGCGGGAATTGCGCCCACCACGGTCGAGTAGCTGGCCAGGTGCAGCGGCAGGGTGCCGAACTGCGTCGAACCCACGCACTGCGACCACCAGGAAGTTGCGGTGTACACCATCGGGGTGCGGCCGGTCAGCGAACGGTAGGTGTCCACAAAGTCGCGGGTCCAGGCGGTCAGCTGCGCCGGGGTCATGTTGAAGCAGGTGTTGCCGTACTCGGGGTAGGGATTGAATTCGATGTCCAGCAGGCCCGGCAGGGTCTTGCCGTCAGCAGTCCACGCGCCACCATTCTGCACGAAGTAGCGCGCCTGATCGGCACCAGAAGAAGTGCTGGGGTTCGCGAAGTGGTAGGCGCCGCGCACCATGCCGACCTGCGCCGAGCCGTTGTATTGCTGAGCGAAGTAGGGGTTGGTGTAGTAGGTGCCCTCGGTTGCCTTCACGTAGGCGAAGCGGGAGCCTGCGGCGTAGGCGCTCGCCCAGTCCACGTTCTGCTGGTGCGAGGAGACATCCATGCCGAGGGTGCCGCCGGAGGGGGTCCAGTAGGAGCGGCCCTGAGCCAGTGCCTGACCGGGTGCCAGCGCTTGACCGGATGCTAGACCCCGACCAGCCGCCTGACCCTGCGCGGAGCGCTGGGTCGCAGAAATACTGCTCAGGGTTGCGGTAGAAGCGGGGGAGGTGGCGCCGGTGCGCGCGTTTGCGGTGCCCAGGCGTTCGCGTTCGCCCGCGCCCATGGCGGGGTTGGAGCGTTCGACCAGGGATGCATCCGGGGCGGGCGCGTAGCTGAGCTCCTCGTAGGATGCGTTGGGGTTGACGGGGGTGACCTTTGCGGCTGCGCTTGCGCTGGGAGCTGCAAATGCGGCGGGAACGGAGGTGAAGGATGCAGCGACCAGGGTGAGTGCGCCTGCGGACGCCATGATGGAGCGGGCTGCCGCGGAGCGCGCGGCAGTCTGGAGTTTCTTCATAGGTTTTTTGCCTGTGTTTGAGAGGTGGATGCGTCGATGTGGCCCTGTGTGGGGGCTTCTGACGCGAGTGAATAGGGGTGCAGTTGAGTGAGGTTGATGTGTCAATTGTTGCCGTGTCAAGCGACCGGCACAGCTAACAGCCTACGGTACCTGCACAGCTGTGCGCAATGCTTTCGGGGTGTCGTCATCGCGGGATGATTTTCACGGAGTGCACAGTAGTTTGGGGTCTTTGGACAGCATGTTTCGTTTTGGGGCTTGTCGGTGCATTTATTGGGCTCAAATTTTTGCGAAAAATTTTAGGTGCGCGACACGCCGGGGAGCTACGAATTTCACTCTGTGGACTGCCGTTTCGGTATGTCGCTGGGGCGCAGCCGGGGCATAAGGAAAGGGGTGGGCCGCACACACAAAGACCCACCCCTCATGTTCCGGGTACTGTGATTGGCGCGGCCTCGCACCGGCACCCGGAGTTGCATGGTCGATGCAGGAGAGATGAAGAGTCATCGACCACGTATATGGTGCCTGTTGGCACGTTTTTCTCGGCTCTTCCTGCCCGCTCTTTCAGGTTCTGATGTCCGGCTGAAAGAGACGGGTGGGAAGAGGCGAAAGCTTGTGTTTCCCGAAGGGTTTAGAGGAACTTTGCGATGTCCTCAACCAGCGGCTTGAGAGTCTCGCGATCGATGTACTCAGCCTTGCCGGTCTTGTAGCATTCGAGCATCTGCTGAATACCTTCGTTCGGGTGCGGGTTGGCCATGAGCCATGCGCGCACCGGGCCCTTCAGGGCGGTCTTGTGAGCCAGCGAAATCTTGTCGAAGTCGATGCCGCCACGCAGGTGGTAGACGGGGCGACCCTCGGTCAGTTCGGGGGTGTAGCTCTTGGCGACGGCCTTGTCCAGCAGCTTCTTGGAGTATTCACCGGTGAAGGAGACGGTGAAGAACGCGGTGCGGTTCTTCTTGGGTGCAATGACCGGCAGGATCTTCTTGCGAAGTGCCGGTGCGCCGTTGAGGAATCCACCGTAGTCGCTGCCGGCAATCACGAAGGCGTCGAATGCCTCTGCCTGCTCGGGGGTGACCTTGGAGGCGGGGACAGTCTCAACCTCAGGAGCCTGCGGGAGTGCACGCAAATCTTCTGCCAGCCAGGTGGCGTACTGTTCGGTGTAGCCATAGGTGGAGCCGAAGATAATCAGCACGCGAGTAGTCATCTGTGAACCTTCCAGATATATTTCGCATTTCAAATACTAATTATGGGTTCCAATATAGGCTAGGCGCGCGAAAATGTGAAATCGCCCAGCTTTTGGATGCCCCATCTATCTTCTCACAGCCCACTCTGAGTGTCTCTATGTTTTTGAAACACACCCGAAGGTTCTCGAGTGTGACTAAATATTGCGCAACGGCTGGTTTCTATGGGTAAAAAGTACCCTAATTTACTTTCCGGGGTGAGGCGGGGCAGTGGGGGTGAAAACTGGCTTTCCGTGGCATGCCTGGCGGGTGGGAGGTGGTGCTCAGGGTGCGACGTGAAACACAAATTCTTCGATGGAAAGAGCTGGGGGAACCATACCCAAGCGGGCTTAAAACCCCTATAATTGAGAAAGAGTCCCACGCATCCGGCACGTGGTTAACTGTTAGAACACGTGGGAATAATTGGGAATTTGACGTTAGTCTTCCCCGGAAAACCAGTGTGAACCTCCAGTGGTCACACAAAACAACACACAAAGGTTAGGTACATGAGGCGCGCAAAAATCGTTGCAACCATCGGTCCGGCAATCGAGTCCCCCGAGAAGATCTCCGAGGCAATCAAGGCTGGCCTGAACGTCGCCCGTCTGAACATGAGCCACGGTGACCACGCCGAGCACCAGGCACGCTACGACACCATCCGTGAACAGTCTGCAAAGCTCGGTAAGGACGTTGCAATCCTCGCCGACCTGCAGGGCCCCAAGATCCGCCTCGAGCGCTTCGCAAACGGCAAGGAATACCTTGAGCCCGGCGCAGACTTCACCATCACCTCCGAAGACGTTGAAGGTACCGCAGAAATCTGTGGCACCACCTACAAGGGCCTGCCCGGCGACGTCAAGCTCGGCGACAAGCTCCTGCTCGACGACGGTAAGATTCGCCTCGAAGCAATTGAAGTTACCCCCACCCGCGTTCGCACCCGCGTGGTCGTCGGCGGTCCCATCTCCAACAACAAGGGCATCAACCTGCCCGGCGCAGCAGTCTCCCTGCCCGCGCTGACCGAGAAGGACGCAAACGACCTGCGCTTCGCACTGAAGATGGGTGCAGACATCATTGCACTCTCCTTCGTTCGTACCGGTGCAGACGTTGACCCCGTCCACAAGATCATGGAAGAAGAGGGTATTCGCGTACCCGTCATCGCCAAGATCGAGAAGCCCCAGGCAGTTGAGAACCTGCAGGACATCATCGACAAGTTCGACGGCATCATGGTTGCTCGTGGTGACCTCGGTGTTGAGTTGCCCTTCTCCGAGGTTCCCCTCGTCCAGAAGAAGGCTATCGACATGGCACGCCGCTGGGCAAAGCCCGTCATCGTGGCAACCCAGGTGCTCGAGTCCATGACCGACAACCCCGTTCCTACCCGTGCAGAGGTTTCTGACTGCGCTAACGCAATCCTCGACGGTGCAGACGCGGTAATGCTCTCCGGTGAGACCTCGGTCGGTAAGTACCCGATCCTGACCCTGCAGGCAATGGCTGCAATCGTCAAGGACACCGAAAAGGGTGGCCTGTACCGCGTGCCCGAGCTGGATCGCAAGCCCCGCACCCGCGGTGGCGCAATCACTCGTGCAGCAGTGAACATCGCCGACCAGCTGGATGCGAAGCTCATCGTGACCTTCACCCAGTCCGGTGACTCGGCGCGTCGTCTGGCACGTCTGCGCCCCGAGACCCCGATTGTTGCGTTCACCACCAGCCCGAAGGTTCGCTCCTTCCTCTCCATGCTGTGGGGTGTTGACGCTGAGCAGGTTGAGATGATTACCGATCAGGAAGATATGTTCCACTTCGTGGATGAGTACCTGCTCAAGAATGATCTGGCAGAAGCTGGCGACCTGGTCGTCGTTGCTGCCGGTGCTCCCGCAGGCCGCGCAGGTACCACCAACATGGTTCAGGTACACCGCGTCTACGGGGCTGAGGGCGAGCGTGAGGCTCTGCGTCCTTACGAGGAGGACGAGGTCAAGCGCTAAGCCGCTCACTCTTACTGAGTGATTTTTTGAGGGGTAGCCGGGGTTAGTTCCCGGAACATACTGCCCGATGTATAGAAACCACTCGATGCATAGAAACCGCCGCCCGGTCGTGAATTCTCACGGCTGGGCGGCGGTTTCTTGTGTCTCTTCTCGTGCCTCTATCGTTGCCGCATCTGATGCGCGGGCGGGCGTAGAAGTTCGCGTGCAGGGTGGATACAGAAAACGTGGGGTGGATGCAGAAAAGCGGCGGGAAAGCTTCAAACTTTCCCGCCGCTTGTGCGTTGGTGCCCGAGGTGGGACTCGAACCCACACTCCGAAGAACCTGATTTTGAGTCAGGCGCGTCTGCCAATTCCGCCACTCGGGCGTATCACGCATTCGTGCGTAACACCTTTAGAATTCTAACCCAGGCTGTCTAGAAAATCTAATCTATCTGACGTGTTGAGCAGGCTGAGGCGGGGTGCGGAAGGTTGGATGAGTGCATCTGTAGAAGGGGAACAGTGTTGTTGGCCGTGTGCCAGCCGCGTGTCAGCTGCGTGTCAGCTGGGTGCCTGTTGATTGTCCGTTGAGCGTAATTCCTGAGCTCAGGGTGAACCGGCGCCACTTATCCACAGGTGGAGGCGGGGGAGAAAGCGCGCATCCTGTATCCTTAAAGACTGACTAACCATCCCCGTTCGCCTTCGCGGCTGGGGGCCACCTCAACGTTAAGAAAGTGATCACGGCTCGTGTTCAATTCTCTCTCCGACCGCTTGACGGCAACTTTTAAGAACCTGCGCGGCAAGGGCCGCCTCTCCGAGGCAGACATTGATGCAACCGTCCGCGAAATCCGCCGCGCCCTGCTCGACGCTGACGTCGCCGTCCCCGTGGTCCGCGAATTTACCGCCCACGTGAAGGAACGCGCTCTCGGTGCGGAAGTTTCCGAGGCACTGAACCCCTCCCAGCAGATCGTCAAGATTGTGAACGAGGAGCTGGTGAGCATCCTCGGCGGTTCGACCCGCCGCATCAACATGGCAAAGAGCGGCCCGACCATCATCATGCTGGCGGGTCTGCAGGGTGCCGGTAAGACCACCCTGGCTGGCAAGCTGGCTCACTGGCTGAAGGGCCAGGGCCACACCCCGATGCTGATTGCATCTGACCTGCAGCGCCCCAACGCGGTGACCCAGCTGAAGGTCGTTGGTGAGCGCGCGGGTGTGCCCGTGTACGCGCCGCACCCCGGTGTGACCAGCGAGTTTGACGTACCCACCGGCGATCCCGTGCAGGTGGCGCGTGACGGTGTGGCTGAGGCGCGCGCTAAGCTACACGACGTGGTGATTGTCGATACCGCGGGTCGTCTGGGTGTTGACGCTGAGCTCATGCAGCAGGCACGTAACATTCGTGACGCTATTGAGCCGCACGAAGTTCTGTTCGTCATCGATGCGATGATCGGTCAGGACGCCGTGAACACCGCTAACGCCTTCAACGAGGGTGTGGACTTCACCGGTGTGGTCCTGTCTAAGCTTGATGGTGACGCCCGCGGTGGTGCGGCGCTGTCGGTGGCTTCGGTGACCGGCAAGCCGATTATGTTCGCGTCCACTGGTGAGAACGTCACTGACTTTGAGCAGTTCCACCCGGACCGTATGGCAAGCCGCATCCTGGATATGGGTGACATCCTGACTCTGATTGAGCAGGCTGAAGCTCAGTGGGATAAGGCTGAAGCCGACCGCATGGCGAAGAAGTTCATCGATCAGGAAGACTTCACTTTTGAGGACTTCCTGGCTCAGATGCAGCAGATTCGTAAGCTCGGTTCCATGAAGAAGCTGCTCATGATGATGCCCGGTGCGGCTCAGATGCGTCAGCAGCTTGAGGCTTTTGATGAGCGCGAGATTGACCGCGTGGAGGCGATTGTTCGCTCCATGACCCCGCACGAGCGTGTGGCTCCGCGCATCATTAACGGTTCTCGCCGTGCCCGTATTGCTAAGGGTGCGGGTGTGACCGTGTCTGAGGTGAACCAGCTGATGGAGCGTTTCGCTCAGGCTCAGAAGATGATGAAGAAGCTCGCTTCGGGCAAGATGCCCGGCATGCCCGGTGGTATGCAGATGCCCGGTATGGCGGCTGCGGCGGGTGGTGCTCGTAAGAACGCGAAGGGCAACAAGAAGAAGAAGGCTCGCTCCGGCAACCCGCAGAAGCGTGCGGCGCAGGAGGCGGCAGCAGCTAAGGCGCAGCAGGCTCGCGCCGGTGCTGCATTCGGTCAGCAGGCTCAGAACCAGGAGATGGATTTGTCCAGCATGAACCTGCCGAAGGGCTTCGAGAAGTTCCTGCAGTAAGAGCAAATATGAGCCCCGTGAGGGGTGGTACGGGTGCGCACGTGGTGACGGGGCGCACCCGTACCGGTATGGTGCCCGGTTTGGGCATATGAATGGGTGTGTGAAGGGAAGGTATCAATGGCTCAGAACGAGCAGAATTGGGATCGAGAGAATGCGGATGATCAGCTGAATGAGCAGATTATGCCGTGGTCTCAGCGCGCCTTCGCTGATGATGCTGCAGAGGAGCCTGCCGGCGAATCTGCCGGCGAATCTGTAGACGAGTCTGCCGTTGAGTCTGTAGCTGAGGAGGGCTCGCTGGGCTTCTCCGATACTCTCGCAGAGTCTAGCGACGACGACCTTTCGAGCGATTTTGCAGACGACTTTGCGGATGATTTTGTGGGCGGCTTCGACCATGATTCGAGCATCCTTCCCGGGTACACCCCCGTCTGGGCGCGTATCGCCCTCGAGTACGGGGAGCACTCCGCCGAGCTGGCGGGCGACCTCGTCTACTCCAGCGAGAGCGACGACCCCGCCGTTGATGACGTTGCCGCAACCATCCTGAACCTCATTCGTGAAGCCCGCAGCATGCACGAGGAGGTGAAGGCGGAAGACCCCGATAAGCAGCGCGCCTGGAACGACCGCACGAAGGTTGACCGCCTCGCCGCCGCCCTGGAGAGCGAAGAGTGGACCGTTGATAAGCTCACCGGCATGTGGGACGACGCCCCCGCGCCCGCCGGAACCGGCGAATCGGATAGCCCCGAGTACCTGCGGGTCCAGGATGAGGAGCGCACCGCCGAGAAGCAGCGCAATGAGCGCATCGAGCAGACCATGGAGCTGGAGGAGAAGATTCAGCGCCGCCGCATCATGGCTCGCTCCACCACCGATGAGGAGCTGATTGCCGCCCTCATTGAGGCGACCGCCGCCTCCCCGGAGCTGATCGCCTACGAGATGGGTGAGCATCAGGTGCAGCTCTACGTGCTGTGCGCCGTGGATGATGAGGGCTACATGAACGTGCTGGAGGTCGCCGACGGCCACCTGCACGTGGGTACTCCCGTTGAAGATTACGTGGCGCAGCTGGTGGATCAGCTGCCGGTAACCGGTGCCGCCCTTGAGGGTGAGGCGACCGTGTGGGAGGAGCTGCCCAATGGGCAGGGTGAGCTGGAGTTCCTGGTGGACGGCGACGCCGCCATGCTCGTTGACCTGCCCATTGATATGATTACGGGGCTTCTTTTGGCGTACCTTCCTGCCGGTACTCGGCAGGTTGTTGCCGCGCCGGCGGGGGAGTGGACCCTCATTTCTGCCGACCCGGTGGATTTGATGGCACTGCTTGGCCTGCTGAACTGCAACGCCCTGATTGCTGAGGGCAACGCGAACCAGCAGCACCTGGTGGTCTATGAGGAGCCCGCCCGCGAACCCTACTCGGACGAGGAGTGGTACCTGGAGGCGTTCGGTGAACCCTACGAGAATATCGTGGAGGAGTTCACCTGGCAGCGCGTGCCTAAGCGCCTGAATCGTGCCCTCAGCCGTGAGGAAGTCGCACGTTTTGGCGGGGTGCTGGAGGATCTGCTCTCGGAGCTTCCCGGTAGCGCCCCGGAGCTGTCGGGTTCGAAGATTTTCGGTTCCGATGAGGAAGAGATCGAGCAGGGCATCGCTAATGTCATGGCGATGTTTGGTGTGGAGGCTGACTCCATTACCGGTCGCCGCCTGAACGCGTACCTGCGCGATACGAGCAATACCCTGGCGCTGGAGTCGGTGCTGCAGCTGCTGGATGTTCCCACGGAGCTGGCGCTGGTGCCGACCACCGGTTTTGATGTGGCGTCGATTAGCACGGCGCGCGTCTTCGGCAACGAGGATGAGGGCTTCGCGCAACCTGCAGATGCGGCTGAACCCGCTGAGGCGGATGCGGCTGATGCGGCTGATGCGGCGCAGACTTCTGAAGCCCTGGACGTTACCTTCCCGCTGGATGACTCCGTTGCCGAGGCTACCTTCTCTGAGAACCCTGTTCCTGAGAACACCTTCGCAGAGGACGCATCCTTCGAGGACGATGAGGAGATTGAACCCTACCCGGGTAGCTTCCCCTCGCCTATGGAGCGTAGCTACCGGCTGGTGGCGACCGGCCGCCGCGTGACCCTCGCCGAGTGGATGGATGCCATTAGCGAAGGTCATATTCCCTTCGAGTACACTCATATGTCTTTCCCGGAAGACGCTTTTGATGAGGAAGAAGACGTCCTGGACTCTGAGTCGTTTGACGACTTCGAGGCTCACTACGAGCAGGACCGCGATTCCGATAGGGAGGACGCGAACCAGCCTACGGGTGGCAGGAATTTCACCCCGGAGGAAGAAGAAGCTATTCTTGCGCATTTGAGGGATGCCCTCGCACCGCATTCCGCCCAGTCTGCAACGGAACAGTCTGCAACAGAACAGTCTGCGGTAGAGCAGTCTGCCGCATCGCAGGCCGAAGCGACCCCGGCTGAGGACGCACCGTCTGAGAATGCATCCGCTGAAGATGCGCCGTCTCAGGCGACTCAGGTAACGCAGGTAGCCCCCTCCGCACGGGCTGCCTCGAAGAAGTCTGCCTCGAAGAAGCGCCTTACCCCGGAGCAGATTCGCGCCAAGACCCGCCGTGTAGGTCTTGTCCTGGGCGCGGATGTGACCGCTCAGAGCGCTATCGCCCTGACCCTGGCGAAGGTGGCACGCCGCCGTCGCGCTCAGGGTAAGGCGAGCCGTAAGTTCTCGGTGGCTGCCGCACTCTTTGCGCTGAATGCCACCGTGGAATCTGCCCTGATTCCCACGGTGTTGCGTTCTTTTGAGCAGACTCAGATGAAGAAGCACGCCCGCCCGGTGGCGGATGCTGAGCTGGTGCATCCGGGTGGTAGCGCGAGTGATGAGCGCTCGACCAAGAAGCGCACTCTGATTGATGATTTGCGTGAGGGCCACTACCGCACGGTGGAGGATGTTGCCCCGTCCACGGAGCAGGCACCCTCTGGACTGCGTGAGCGTGCCCTGGGTATAGTGCGTAGCATCAGGCAGCGCGCTGCGAAGAAAACCGACCGCTAAAGGAAAGAAGCCATGAAGGATTCCTATCTGAGCGATGAAGAGCTGAAGGCTTTTATCGCCACCTTGCCCACGCGCCGTTTGGCGGCGGGCGCGCTGATTCGTAATGAGCGCGGCGAGATGCTGCTGGTGAAGCCGAACTATAAGGACGGCTGGATTCTTCCCGGCGGTACCGTGGAGGCGGGCGAGGCGCCCAAGCCCGGTTGTGAGCGTGAGATTGCGGAGGAGCTGGGCCTGGACCTGAAACTGGGCCGCGTGCTGCTGATTTTCCACGGCCTGGCATTGGGCGTATGGGGCGATTCGACCTACTACATGTATGACGGCGGCGTGATTGCAGCGGATACGAAGATTACCCTGCAGGATGCTGAGCTGGTGACCTATGAGTGGGTTGCTCCGGAGAACCTGGAGGGCTACGTGCGCTCGTCGATGGTGGAGCGTCTGCGTGAGTGCTACCGCGCCCTGGAGACGGGGGAGACTCTGGAGATGAGCAACCTCGACTCCTAATAACCTCGACTGGCGGCGGCTACGCTGCGGCTTGCCGGGAAGCTACCGGATGCATCACGGGGCACAGACCGTTGTTTAAAAGTGATATTCGGTGCCTTGGGCAATTATTTTTCCGTGTCGCTAGCTTAAAATCTTGGGCTCTGATACCCTAGCTGAGTACCCGGCGACGCGCGACCCCTCTCTTCGCGCGCCGTTGTGTCCATAGAGGCGCCGTGAATGGCCCGCCCCACGGGTGCTGAACCGTGTGCCTCGCACCAAATTATGAAACAGGAGTAACCACTAAAGTGGCTGTTAAGATTCGTCTCAAGCGTATGGGTAAGATCCGCGATCCTCGTTACCGCATCGTGATTGCTGATTCGCGCGTCAAGCGCGACGGTAAGTCCATCGAAGAGATTGGTATTTACCACCCGACCGAGCACCCCTCGCGTATCGAGATCAACTCTGAGCGTGCTCAGTACTGGCTCTCCGTCGGCGCACAGCCGACCGAGCAGGTTCTGGCTCTGCTGAAGCTCTCGGGCGACTGGGCTGCATTCAAGGGCGAGAAGGCAGAGTCCAAGGTTCTGCCCGTCGAGGCTAAGGCTGAGTTCGTTGTTCCCGAAAAGGGTTCCGTGATCCTGCCCGAGGCTATCACCCCCAAGGCTGAGAAGGCTGAAGAGGCTGCTGAGGAAGCAGCACCCGAGGCTGAGGCTGAGGAAGCAGCTGAGTAATTATGTTGGCTGACGCACTCGAACACCTGGTTCGAGGGATTGTCGATCGTCCGGAGGACGTGAAGGTGCGCCTGCGCACCCAGCGTCACCGTGAAACCCTTGAGGTTCGCGTGCATCCGGATGACCTGGGCCGAGTTATCGGCAGGTCCGGTCGTACCGCCAAGAGCATCCGTCTGGTGATGGACGCTATTTCTGATGGCGAGCCGATGCGTATCGACATTATCGACACCGACAAAAAGCGACGCTAGCTCGTTAACGCTTGAAGCCCCCGCTCCCGGAATTTTCCGGAAGGCGGGGGCTTTCGCGTACCCGGGTACCGGCGGTAGTGCGGCGGCAGAATGCGCCCGTCCCTAGTGCCCGGTAGAATAGTGGAAGCCATGCACGTGCACGGCGTAGGTTTTCGACTTGTACCCAGCGGAGGAAAATTATGCAGGTTGTGGTGGCTCGTATCGGTAAGCCTCACGGTATTCGTGGTGAGGTGACTGTTCAGCTCTTTACTGATGCCCCGCAGGAGCGTTTTGCCCGCGGTGAGGTGCTCGGTATCGAGAATTTCAAGCCCGGCTCTGCTGCCGCTTCGGTGGCGCCCACCGGCGAGCTGACGGTTGCCGGTGCCCGCTGGAACAAGAAGATTCTGGTGGTCCGTTTTGATGAGGTGACTACCCGTAACCAGGCTGAGGAGCTGCGCGGCAGCCGCCTGGTCTACGAGGTTCCCGAGGATGAGGGCGATGAAGAGGGCTTCTACGAGCAGGAGCTGGTGAACCTGCCCGTGTACCTGCTGGCGGATGTGCCCGAGGGCGAGAGCCCCGTGGATAACCCTGCCGTGGGTAAGCCTTTGGGTAAGGTGACCGGTCTGCAGACCATGCCGGTGCAGGATCTGCTGCTGATTAAGCTGGCTCGTTCGCCGCGTCTTGCATCCGGTGCGGGTGAAGAGATCATGATTCCTTTTGTTGAGGAGATTGTGCCTGAGGTGGTTCCCTCGACCGAGGATGAGCCCGGCTTTGTGCTGCTGACCCCTCCGGCGGGTTTGATTGACCTGGTTGAGGACGCAGAGCAGGATTCTGCGCAGGCGACCGAGCAGGCGGGGGAGTAGTCCGTGCGCTACGATGTGGTCACGATTTTCCCCGAGTACCTGGAGCCGCTGAAGCTGTCCCTGCTGGGCAAAGCGCGTGAGAAGGGCCTGGTGGATCTGCACCTGCACGATTTGCGTGAGTACACCTTTGACCGTCACCGCACGGTGGATGACACCCCGTACGGCGGTGGCGCGGGCATGGTGATGAAGGCGGAGCCGTGGGGCTTGGCGCTGGATGAGGTGCTTGCCGCCTCCCCACTGAAGGTTGCTGAAGGTGAGAACCCTGATGCCGCTGAGGCTGATACCCGCCCGCTGCTGATTGTCCCGTCCCCGGCGGGTGCCGTTTTCGATCAGGCGATGGCGTACAAGCTGGCGGAGGAGAAGCATATCGTCTTCGCCCCGGCTCGCTACGAGGGCATCGATGAGCGTGTGCTGGACTGGGCGCAGGAGAGCTTCCGCGTGATGCCCGTGTCCCTGGGCGACTACGTGCTTTACGGTGGTGAGGTTGCGGTCATGGCAATGATTGAGGCTATCACCCGCCTGATTCCGGGCGCGATGGGTAACCCCGCCTCCCTGGAGGAGGAGTCGCATACGGGTGGTCTGCTGGAGTATCCGGTGTACACGAAGCCCGCCGTGTGGCGTGACCGTGAGGTGCCGGAGGTGCTGCTGTCGGGTAATCACGGTGCGATTGCGCGTTGGCGTCGTGATCGTCAGATTGAGCGTACTCTGGAGCGCCGCCCGGACCTGTTGGAGGCGTACCCGGTGGAGCAGTGGGATAAGAAGGATCGCCGCTTCTTGGCTGAGCGCGGGGTGCATTTTGCGAAGGCGGCTCAGAAGAAGGCGAAGAAGAACCCCGCATCGCAGACTGATAGCGTGGCTCAGACAGATACCGCACAGCCTGAGGCCGCACGGCCTAATACAGTACAGCCTGATACCGTGCAGACCCAGCCGGAGTCCTAAGCTTCGAACAGGTGCTCGTGGGCGCCTCGTGATTCTCTGAATGGGGGTTAGCGTCATATATCTGTTAGTTGGCGCTAACCCCTATTTTTTGTGCCCGTGAACCGTTATGCTGAGGTTGACCTCGCTAAGAATATAGCCTACCTATAGCTGGTGCGAGGTTGTAACCCGCTTTCATCGTTGAAAGCACGTACTCAACAGAAGGAGGACACATGTCCGTTGTTAAGGTTCACCGTTTGACTGTCGTTGACGACAACCATGCTGAGCTGGAGAAGCGCTTTGCCGCTGCCCGCCACATTGCTGACTCTTTCCCCGGCTTTGAGGGTTTTGAGCTCTGGCGCCCCCTGGATGAGGGCGGCGACTACTTCGTGGTGACCCGCTGGGTTGATGAGGCAAGCCATGATGCGTACGCGGCGGCTCGTCGTGAGCGTGACCCGAATACTGTTGTCTCTCACGCTGATGGCACCATGAGCTTCGAGAAGGTGGAGTTCAGCGAGTAACGGGTTGCTCTGAGTAACTGGTCACTCTGGGGAACTATAGATAAACCCCAACGGTAATCGCTCTGATGAGGGGTTATCCTATTTTTATCTCAAATGCTGAGGGGTCGCACTAACTTTTCTACATATTGCTTTAAGTGGGTATTAGCCCATGTGGAGGCGATATAAGGAGGGTTTAGGGTGGCCCCTCCTTGATTTTTCAGGGGTTGAAATCTGTAGGCATTTTGCCCTGATTGGATATGTGGGTTCGGTGCTACAAAACACCTGAAATATGCTCAATAAGTGCTTGCGGAATACCTCAACCCGAAAGTGACACCTTGATGCAAAAAGGTTATTATTGTTCCCGAGAGCACACATTCGTCCGTGCCGGTAGTTCGGGCGAAGACAGCAATCCCCTCTTGGCTGCATCGCATGACGTAGCTGAGTCACTCAAGGGAAATATTCAGTGCACCCATGTGAGTGCCTCCTCTGCATAGGAGGTCTGGCAAGGGAGCCAACTCAACTATCACGTATTCACACAAGTGGTGCATGGTACGGACCCCCGCAATATATGGATGGGAGCTTGGTGGTTCGAGCGTTCATTGTGGTTGATGACCCTCCTAGCCGCGGACAGGAAAGTGCTTTGCAAAGCGGGTGAGCAAGCCGGTGGTCCGGACCGGTGCTCACCCGCTCCGCTGTTAAAAACCGCTTTTCACTCGCCTCAAACTCCACGTTTCCCTAGTACTTTTCGGTCTAGTGCTTTTCGGTCTGGTGTTTCTCGGCCTAGTGCTTTTCGGGTACCGGGCGTTCGCGGAACTCGATGGGTCGCTTCGCCTTGGGCAGCGAGTACATGACACGCAGGTAGGCATCCTCCACCAGTTCCTCTAGTACTCGCTCGGTGACACCCTCGCCGGCACCCACAGAAATCCAGTGTCGCTTATTCATATGCCATCCCGGAATGATGCTCGGGTAGATGCGCCGCAACACCTCTGATTCTTCCGGGTCGGTTTTCAGGTTCACGATGGGGTAGCCGATACCCTCCGTGTACATGGCGAATATCTTGCCGCCCACCCGGTACACCGTATGCTCTGGCCCGAACGGCTGATCGCGCGTCGCCAGCGGCATGGCGAGCGCGAGGCGGTCAACGGCATGTGCGAGGTCCTCGGGTGCCAGAAGTTTGGGGGAGGGGTTTGTGCTCATAGCTTCGAGTCTAGTGCACGCGTGGTACTCCGCATTGCATGCACCCCAAAACTCTCGTACCCTCAGCCGAATCCACGCTAAAATAGGTAACTATGGCTGAATTTATTTATCAGATGATCAAGGCCCGCAAGACTGTGGGCGATAAGGTCATCCTTAACGACGTGACGATGTCGTTCTTCCCCGGCGCCAAGATCGGTATGGTTGGTCCGAACGGTGCGGGTAAGTCGACCATCCTGAAGATTATGGCTGGCCTCGACCAGCCCTCCAACGGTGAGGCGCGCCTGACCGCAGGCTATACCGTGGGCATCCTCATGCAGGAGCCGCCGCTGAACGAAGAGAAGACCGTTCTGGGCAACGTTGAAGAAGGCGTGGGCGAAATCAAGTCCAAGCTGGACCGCTTCAACGAAATCTCCGCCCTCATGGCTGAGCCCGACGCTGACTTCGACGCCCTCATGGAAGAAATGGGTCAGCTGCAGGAAGCTATCGACGCCGCTAACGCATGGGACCTCGACTCCCAGCTGGAGCAGGCAATGGAGGCGCTGCGCTGCCCGCCCGCTGACATGCCCGTCACCCACCTCTCCGGTGGTGAGCGCCGCCGCGTGGCACTGTGCAAGCTGCTGCTGCAGAAGCCTGACCTGCTGCTGCTCGACGAGCCCACTAACCACCTGGACGCAGAGTCCGTGCTCTGGCTGGAGCAGCACCTGCAGTCCTACGAGGGTGCCGTCATCGCGATTACCCACGACCGTTACTTCCTCGACCACGTTGCCGAGTGGATCGCTGAGGTTGACCGCGGTAACCTGTACCCCTACGAGGGTAACTACTCCACCTACCTGGAGAAGAAGCGCTCCCGCCTCGAAGTTCAGGGCAAGAAGGACGCTAAGCTCGCTAAGCGCCTGAGCGAGGAACTGGACTGGGTCCGCTCCAACGCTAAGGGCCGCCAGGCTAAGTCGAAGGCTCGTCTGGCACGCTACGAGGAGATGGCTGCGGAGGCTGAGAAGACCCGCAAGCTTGACTTCGAAGAGATTCAGATTCCTCCGGGACCCCGCCTGGGTAACGTCGTTATTGAGGCTGAGAACCTGCAGAAGGGCTTCGACGGCCGTTCCCTGATTAACGGCCTGTCCTTCTCCCTGCCCCGTAACGGCATTGTCGGTGTGATTGGTCCTAACGGTGTGGGTAAGTCCACCCTGTTCAAGACCATCGTTGGCCTGGAGCCCCTGGACGGCGGCGAGCTGAAGGTCGGCGAGACCGTGAAGATCTCGTACGTTGACCAGAACCGCGCGAACATCGACCCGGAGAAGAGCCTCTGGGAGGTCGTCTCTGACGGTCTGGACTACATCCAGGTCGGCAACGTTGAAATGCCTTCGCGTGCGTACGTTTCCGCGTTCGGCTTCAAGGGCCCGGACCAGCAGAAGAAGGCGGGTGTGCTCTCCGGTGGTGAGCGTAACCGTCTGAACCTGGCGCTGACCCTCAAGCAGGGCGGTAACCTGCTGCTGCTCGATGAGCCCACTAACGACCTGGACGTTGAGACCCTCGCATCCCTGGAAAATGCGCTGCTGGAATTCCCCGGCTGTGCAGTGGTCGTCTCCCACGACCGTTGGTTCCTGGACCGCGTGGCAACCCACATCCTGGCGTGGGAGGGCACCGATGAGAACCCGGATCAGTGGTACTGGTTCGAGGGTAACTTCGAGTCCTACGAGAAGAACAAGATTGAGCGCCTCGGCCCTGAGGCTGCTAAGCCGCACCGCGTGGTGCACCGCAAGCTGACCCGATAGGGTTTGGTGGTAAGCCCCGCCTCCTGATGCTGTTGAGCGTGGGGAGGCGGGGCTTTGCTGTGTCTGCTGGGGAAGGGGTATATTCCTGCTATCTCACGTGTTGTTCCGCTACGTGGTGGGTTATTCGTCGGTAGAAATAGTTCGCTCAGTGGCGACCGATATATCGTGGCGGATTTCATATTCACGGTTTATAATGGGTATGCACGTAAGTGCAACTGACACATGTGATTACGAAGAGAAGAGCATTATGCTTTCAAAATATAACTGGATGTCCTTGGTTACCGGTCTGTTGCTGATTGCAGCGGCAATCTACATGTTCGCCAATCCCGCTATTCCGCTGGTAGTTCTGGGTTATGTGTTCTCCATTTCGGTGTGGCTTGGTGGCGTGTTTGAACTGGTGCGTTACTTCGGCACGCCAAAGCAGGCACGTACCGGCTGGGACCTGGTTGACGGCATCTTGACCGTGGTGGCTGGCCTGATTCTGCTGACTGCCTCGGTGGGTGAACAGGCAACCTTCATCCCGACCATTGTGGGTGCGTGGATGATTATGTGGGCGCTGATTCGTCTGATGACTGCCCAGGCCATGAAATACCTGAGCTACGCCGCCGGACGCCACCTGCAGCTCTCTGCTATTGGTACCCTTATTCTGGGCTTGCTCGTGGTGCTGTTCCCGATAATCTTCGGCGTGGCGGCAGTATGGATGGCAGCACTGGGTCTTCTGGCGACCGGTCTGGTATTCGTGGGTGACTTCTTTGTTTCCCGCCGCACCAAGAGCACCGTGCACATTTCCCCGGACGGTGTGATTGACGGCGAAGCTAAATAAGAGCTTCCTAACGGCTTCTAGACCGTACACTAGAACATAAGAAGGACCGTGTGAGACAACCACCTCACACGGTCTTTCTGTATGCTCTGACGTTTTACGCTCTCGTAGCGCCGAAACTCTAGCGGTGCTCTGCTTTATCGATATTCCGGCAGGCGGAACATCATTTCCTGCGCCACGGTTGCCACCAGCTCACCGGAACGATTGAAAATCGAACCCTGCGCGAGCATCCTGCCGCCCTGCGCGCTCGGAGAATCCAGCACGTAAAGCAGCCACTCATCGGCGCGCGCCGAACGGTGGAACCACATCGCGTGATCCAGCGAAGCGCTCTTGAGGCCCGGTTCCAGCCAGAACTTGCCGTGACGGCGCAGAGCCGGCTCCAGCGGCAGGTAATCCGAAGCGTAAGCAATAGCGGCGCGGTGCTCCGCCTCCGACGCCTCAGAACCATCAGCGTGCACCAAACGGTCAAAGGTCTTGAACCACACGCAGGCACGCGGCTCCGTCGAGGAGGCATCCGGCTGAGTGTACAGGGGCGCGTCCACGTGGCGCATATCAATCGGGCGTTCCCACGCGACCGCCTGTGCAATGGGGTGGGGGAGCTGGCCCAAATAGTCGCTGACCATCGGCAGCGACTCGGGGTCCGGAACCTCCGGCATAGTCACAGCGGTGTGCTCCGGGCCGCGGCTATCGGACTGGAAAGACATAATTGCCGAGAACATGGGCGCCTCATCCTGGAACACCTGCACGCGGCGGGTCGAGAAGGAACGGCTATCGTTCAGGCGCTGAGTGGCGAAGAACAGTTCACGCTCAATATCGCCGGGACGCAGAAAATAGGCGTGAATCGAGTGGATGTCCTTGCCCTCCACCGTGCGGTCGGCGGCAATAATCGACTGGGCAAGAACCTGACCACCGAAAGTGCGCGGCTGCTCGCGGGTGAGCGTCACTCCGGTAGACACTTCATCGCTACCGAAGGAGGCGGGCGCCGCCTCCACGGGGGAGAGATCCAGCATCCGCATGAGGTTTTGGGTCACAGTGGGCTTGGTCATGGTTTTATTCTCGCACGTTTTCAATGAACCGGTTTCTGGCGTAGAGTGGGAGAGCATACTCTGAGACAACCACGACGGGTTGATTTGGAGTATTGACTAGGAACAATGACACCGGATGATCGATCCGGAACGTCTACCTAACACACCATCGCACAATATCACCCACCAACTTGCCACCGAGCAGGCCAACGCCGAAAAGGAGCAGAAATGACTACGCCGTCTGAAACCACCCCTGACAATACCCCCGTGCAGGAGAACGCTCCCGACCAGAACAGCGCACCGAACGCGGCAGCACCTATTGAGCTCAAGTACAACCCCCACGAAGGCGTGGAGGAGCCCTACCTGATCCTGCCCGGCGGCGCCCAGGGTGCCGCAGTGGTCAAGGACCTTGCCACCTACATTTCTCGTGCCCTGGCGGTGAACCCGGACGCCGCCATCCGTCTGACCGCGCGCGGCCGCGTGGTGGCGGTATTCGCCTGCTCCCTGGAGCCGGAGGACGCCTCCTCGAGCACCCCGGTCATCATGGGTCTGCGCGCCCTGCATCTGCTGGCTGACTCCACCCTGGACATGACCGTACAGGCGCAGGCGCTTCTGGACCGTCTGGCGCGTCTGCAGAAGCAGGCAGAAGAGCAGATCAACGAAGAGAACCCGCAGCTGGTGCTGTTCATGCCGCCGGTGACCGTCAACGCGAGCTGGGCCGGTAAATCGGCCCCGCTCAGCGGCTGGTACGAGGTTGGCACCGTCCCGGTTGAAGAGTTCCACCGCGCCACCGCAGAGGGCCTGGAGGCGGTAGAACGCGCCCTGCCCGAGAACCCCGGCGCCGCGGTGCTTTCCACGGTGCGCTCGCGTATTTGGTCTTCGGACATGGTGCTGGAGTACCTGCCCGAATTTGATACCGTGCTTGTGCCGACCGGTGCGGCGTTTGCCCTGCGCGTGTTCGGTTTCATTCCGGAAGGCTTCACGGGGGATCTGCCCCTGTTCGCGGCGCATGTAGGTTCGGAGGAGTGGCTGCGCATTGTGGCGCCCGCCGGTATGGTGCTGGTGCGCCGCGGTTCCGGTTCGCTGCTCTAACTCTCATCGAGACATATCTTGACTTGTACGCTGGTGGTGTGGGCTCTTAGCCTGCGCCACCAGCGGTTTTTCTAGGCGCATTGAAATAAAAATGACGAGCTTAATATGACGCTCGATGAGGCATTACTTTACAAAAATAGGGTATTCTAGAAAAACTACGCCCTTTCACCGGGGCGTCTTTGACACACCGATTTACCAGCCACACCGCACGGGAACTCTTCCGCAGCGCCCTCACCAGGCGCATCCTTCCCGTACGGATCGAAAGTGAGACCTAAATGGATCTGATTGCAGTCGACATCGACGGCACCCTTGCCAGCAACCGAGATCAGATGGACAAGTACCTGACCGGTTTCTTCGCAAGCAACCGCCGATTCTTCAAGGCCATCCGCAACGCCACGGTCAATGTTGAAGTTGCCGACCAAGTTCGCGAAATTGCGGCAGAAACCGGCGCAGAGGTCGTAGTAATTACCGGCCGCGACGGCACCTACATGAAGGAACTGAACCAGTTCATCGCACGTGCAGGTCTGGAACCCAAGCACGTATTCGCTAAGCCCGGCAATGATGGCTCCAACAGCCCCGCATGGAAGGACTCCATCATTGAGTCCCTGATTGCTGACGGCAACCGCATTATCCACGCTTTTGAAGACACCGACCACGAGGTGTACCTGCGCCGCGGCATCCCCGTCACCTGGATTGCCCCGATTCGCGACTACATTGGCGAATGGCACTACGAGTCGATCGACATTGACCCCGTCGCCTGGGCTGCTGAACAGCGTGAGAAGGAAGCCGCGCGTGAGCGCCAGAAGCGTCGCCTTGCGGAGGGCGTGCTCGCACACCAGAAGGCTGAGGCGAAGGAACGCCAGGCGAACGTAGCGGTATAAATCCCGCACACTAACTTAAGAGCTGCGGTGGGTAACCCACTCAAACGAATGAGGCGCCGGAAGGATTCAATCCTTCCGGCGCCTCATTCTAATGCTATATGCGTTGATCAAAGCTGATGTACGCGGCTGATTAGGCGGTTAGTTTACACAGTGCTGAGCAGTTTACGCTGTGCCGAGCAGTTTATGCAGTGCCGAGCAGTTCACGCAGGCGAGTCGCAAACGGTGCCGCCAGCTTGTGGTGCGCCTCCTTCTTCAGGTGCACGCCATCAGCCATGTCACCCTCAGTCAGGTAGATGCTCTGCCAATCCGCGGTGTCCATGAACAACACGCCGGTCTCGCGGGCACCCTGCCTTGCGACCTCGTTCGCCACGTGACGCTTATGGGCCAGCTGCTTATCCGTCGCAGCGTCCTCGCTCATCGACACCACGCCGCCGAACACAATCTTCGAAGAAGGGTACATGCGTCGCAGCTGCTCAATGACCTGAGTCTGGTGCGCGTTCACGTGCTCGCGAGCCTTCGTCTCATCCTCATGAATGTAAATGTCGTTACCGGATGCGTCCAGGTAAATCACGCCGGGATTACCGCTCGGCAGAGCCCAACGGCCACCCATCACACCCTGATAGTAGGAGGGGCACACGCCCTCGCGGGCGGTCACAAAACCCACGCCGCCGCAACGGAACAGGTACGGGACGAAACCTGCCTGCTTCAAACCCAAACCAACCCAGGAGGTTGAGGTCACCTGCGAGTCACCAATCACCAGGGCGTCCTTAGCGCCCAGGACGTTCGCGTTACGCGGCAGACCGTTCGCCTTATCCCAGTAGAGTTCAGCCTTCTCAAACTTGGTGTGCAGAACGCCGTTCTCGGATCGCCAGCTCACCGGCAGACCCTCCCAGCCGGCAAAGTCGCTGTACTGGCGCTGCTTCCACCAGTGCTCGTAGACGCCGGATTCCACCGCAACCGGACCGTACTTGGGGGTGTACATGACCACACCACCCTTGAACTGCTGAACCAGCATGTCTGCGGCATCAGCGGAGGTGGAGAACGGCGTCTGAATCTCACTGGTTGCCTGCGCACCCTCCTTACCGAAGGCGTTCTGTGCGGTGCGTTCCATCTTCTGCGCCGGGGTAGTCGGTTCCGGAGTCGGTTCGGGGGAGGGGGACTCGCTGGGGCTTTCCTGCGCCGACTGGGTAGGCTCGGCGCTCTCAGCGGCAGTAGCGGCGGTGCTACCGGGCGCGTTGGAGCCTCCTGCGGAGTACACGCCAAAGGAACCGGCGGCAACCACAGCAAGGACTGCGCCGGTCAGAGAAACTTTCGCGATAGGAGACTTGATAGAAGGCATGCACAACAGTATACGATAGGCGCAACCCCAAGTAGAGAGCTTTTGATGGATATTCAAATGAAAATAACAAAAAATATGCACCGCAGTGACAAAATTTTGGGCCCTTGATGCAAAACGTCCCCTCCCACCCCGAACTGGGGTAGAAGGGGACGAATAAAAACCTATGAGAGCAGGCGGTGAACCCGCCTCAGCTCATAAGCATTGTTAGATGTCAGCAGCCTGAACCTTCAGCGCACGAGCCACGCCGTCGCGTGCCTCCGCAATCTGACGGTACAGAGCCGCAGCATCCTCAGGCAGAGACGCCAGGTATGCCTCGGTACGCTCCAGCAGCTCAGCGGTCGGCTCGCTCGGGTACATGCCGCCAATAATCTGCATGGAAATCTCGTGCGAACGCGAACGCCAGATGCCCTCAATCTGCTCGAAGTACGGCTCATCGTACTGGGCAATCAGCTCGGGCTTGCCGGACTTGAAACCGGAAATAGCGTAACGCTGAATCATGTTCGACAGTTCGCCGGTCACCATGATCTTGTTCCAGTACTCAGCCTTAGCCTCCGCGGTCGGAATCGACGCGTACGCCTGAGCGGCGTACTGCTGGCCGTTCGCGGTGTTGTCGTTCTCCAGCTCTTCAGCGACCTGCTCCGCGGTGAAGCGGCCACCGGTTGCCAGACGGCACACCAGGTTCCAACGCAGGTCAGCGTCAATGTCCAAGCCCTCAAGGGTCAGCTCACCCTCGAAGAGGCGCTGCACATTGTTGTACTGATCCTCGGTGCGGGTCTGGTTGATGAACGCCTGCAGCAGCTGCAGCTGAGCATCCGAATCGGGCTCTGCGGCGTTAGCCAGCTCCCAGAGGCGGTCGGCGGCACGGTGGCGGGTCTCCTCGCGAGCCTCGGGAGCCACGAAGGAGTGCAGGGTAGCGGACAGGTTGTTAATCTGGGTGCGCAGAGCGGTGGAGTTGGTCTCCTTGCCGATGTTGTTCAGCACCAGGTCAACGTACTTACGTGCCGGCATCTGGGCGTCACGCACGGTATCCCAGAGCGAACCCCAGACCACGCCGCGAGCCACGGAGGAATCAATGTCGCCCAGGTGCTTGATAGCGGTCTCAATGGAACGCTCGTCCAGGCGAATCTTTGCGTACGCCAGGTCCTCATCGTTCAGCAGCAGCAGGTCGGGGCGCTTCTTACCGAGAGCCTCCTCAACCACGGTCAGCTCGCCGTCAATGTCCAGCTCGATGCGGTCGGTGCGGGTCAGCTTGCCGTCGACCAGGTTGTAGAAACCAATCACTGCACGGTGCGGGCGCAGGGTCTCGAAGCCCTCAGCGTAGGACTGGCGAATACCCAGCGAAGAAATGTTGCCAGCCTCGTCGTTCTCAACCTCAACGGCAAGAGTGTTCACGCCAGCGGTCTCAAGCCACTTAGCGCTCCACGCACGCACGTCGCGGCCGGAGGTGCGCTCCAACTCAACCAGCAGGTCGTCCAGAACGGTGTTGCCCCAGCTGTGCTTCTCGAAGTACACCTTCAGCGCAGCCATGAAGTTCTCCTGGCCAACCCAAGCAACCATCTGACGCAGCACCGAAGCGCCCTTCGCGTAGGTAATGCCGTCGAAGTTCACCTGAACATCGGCAAGGTCACGAATCTCAGCCACAATCGGGTGAGTCGAAGACAGCTGATCCTGACGGTACGCCCAGGTCTTCTCCGAAGCAGCGAAGGTAGCCCACGCCTCCTTGGCGTAGCGGGTGTTCTCCGCAGCAGCCAGGGTAGACATGAACTCAGCGAAAGACTCGTTCAACCACAGGTCGTTCCACCACTTCATGGTGACCAGGTCACCGAACCACATGTGAGCCAGCTCGTGCAGAACGGTGATCGCGCGGCGCTCACGCAGCGCCTCCGCAACCTTGGAACGGAAGACGTAAGTCTCCAGGTAGGTCACGCAGCCAGCGTTCTCCATCGCACCGGCGTTGAACTCGGGCACGAACAGCTGATCGTACTTCTCGAACGGGTACGGGGTCTTGAACTGCTCCTCGTAGAACTCGAAGCCCTGGCGGGTCAGCTCAAACATGTCCTCAGCATCCACGAACGGCATGAGGGACTTACGGGCGTACACACCCAGCGGAATCACGCGACCCTCAGAATTGGTCAGCTCGCTGGTGACCTTCTCGTAGGGGCCAGCCACAATCGCGGTAATGTACGAAGACATGCGCGGGGTCGGCTTGAAGAACCAGGTCTTCGCGCGGCCGCAACCGCACTCCTTCTCCTCAACCTTCGTCTCGGGCTGGTTCGACACAACCACCCAGTGCGAAGGTACGCGCACGATGAACTCGAACTCAGCCTTCAGATCGGGCTGCTCGAAGACCGGGAACACGCGGCGGGAGTCCGGCACCTCAAACTGAGAGTACAGGTACACTTCACCGTCGGCGGGGTCCACGAAACGGTGCAGACCCTCACCGGTGTTGGTGTAGAACATCTCTGCGTCAATGACCAGGGTGTTCTCAGCCGCCAGGTTCGGCAGCTGGATGCGCTCGCCGTCAGCCAGGTCGGTGCTCAGCTCTTCACCGTTGAGGTTAATGGACTTGACCGAGGAAGTAATCGCGTCAATGAAGGTGGAGGCACCTTCTTCAGCGTCGAAACGGATTTCAACCTTCGAGGAGAAGACGTCTTTGTCCTTCGGAAGGTCAAGCTCAATACGGTACGAGTGCACGCGCTTAATGATGGATGCGCGTTCGATTGCCTCATTGCGGGTTAGGTTCAGGCCGGGCATACAGCTCCCTCTCCTTAGATGTGAATAGCGTGCCGTGGTGACACGCCCTGTCATGGTGTCCTGGTTCCCGAGGCGCGGCTCCTGCGACGCTGCATACGTAGCGCTGGAGGTTTTGAAGCTCAGGCGCGGCGAATCGGGACACCAAAAAGTGCCATAACCCACAGTCTACCGTATCGGTGGGGGTCTAGAAGGGTTCCCATTACCCGAACCAGCGCGAATTCGATACAGTTAAGACAGAAAAAACCTAAACGGGGAGGCGCATCCCACCTGATGGATGCGCGGCGCACTCTAGCAACGGCGCTCAGAACTGAGAACCGGCGCCTCCCACGAACGCACGAACGCACGTCACACCAAGACAAAATCACCAGGAGAGTACCCATGCGCGTACACATCGCAACCGACCACGCTGGCCTCGAGCTGAGCCACTACCTGATTGAGTCCCTCACCGCTGCGGGCTACGAAATGATTGACCACGGCCCCGCCGATTACGACCCGCTGGATGACTACCCCTCGTTCTGCATTAACGCAGCCCTCGGTGTGAAGCGTGACCGTGAGGCTGGCCTGGACTCTCTGGGTATTGTGCTGGGCGGTAGCGGCAACGGTGAGCAGATGGCTGCGAACAAGGTTGAGGGTATCCGCGCGGCTCTGGCGTGGAACCACGACACCGCGGCACTGGCTCGCGAGCACAACAACGCACAGGTCGTTGCTGTGGGTGGCCGCCAGCACAGCAAGGAAGAAGCACTGGAAATCATTAAGATCTTCCTGGCTACCCCCTGGACCAACGAGGAGCGTCACGCACGCCGTATCGGCCAGCTGGCTGAGTACGAGCAGACCGGCGACATTGCCGGCAAGCAGATTGACGCTGCCTAAGCTCTAAAATCTGAGGCGCATAGTGCAGGCTATGCGCCTCAGTCGTCTCTGCGCCCCATATAATCCGCACTATTTCTAGCCGCGCTATTTCCAGCCCACAAGTTTTCGAGGAGAACCCGTGCCCGAAGGCCACTCCATCCACCGTATCGCCCGCCAAATCAGCGACGTCTTCACCGGCGAGCGCGTGCAGGTTTCCTCCCCGCAGGGCCGCCACACTGAGGGTGCCGCCCTGCTGGACGGTCACACCATCACCGGGGCATACGCGCACGGTAAGCACCTGTTCGTGACCTTCGAAAACGACCTGACCCTGAACGTGCACCTGGGTATTTACGGTAACTGGAGCTTCGGCGGGGACGAGACGTTCACGGGTGCTTCGAGCATTGGCGCGCCCCGCAAGATTGGTGAGAAGGAATATGCGGCGGGGGAGGAGCAGCCCTACGCCGGTCCTCCCGAACCGAAGAGTACGGTGCGTTGCCGTATTGTTTCGGAGCACGGCTGGGCGGATCTGGTGGGCCCGACTATCTGCCGCACCCTCACCCCGGAGGAGGTGCGCACCGTCCGCTCTAAGCTCGGCCCCGACCCGCTCAACCCGGATGCCGACCCCGAACAGTTCTATCGCGCCGCGCGTAAGAGCTCCCGCCCGATTGGTGTGATTCTGATGGATCAGGCGGCAATCTCCGGCGTGGGCAATATCTTCCGCGCCGAGTCGCTCTACCGTCAGCAGATTGACCCGCTACGCCCCGGCAAGAGCCTCAGCGATGAGGAGCTGCAGCGACTCTGGGAAGACAATAAGCACCTGCTCATTATTGGCGTGCGCGTGGGTCGCATCATTACCACCGAACCTGAAGACCGCCCCGGCGTACCCGAAACCGAAGCCTGGCCCGACCAGGCCAACTACGTGTACATGCATCACGGCGAGCCCTGCCGACGCTGCGGAACGACCATCCGCATGGAAGAAATCGCCGGCCGCAAACTCTACTGGTGCCCCGGCTGTCAGGTCTAAAAACTGCTCAAATATTTGACAGCCCAGATGGAACCTCGATACTATAGTCAAGTTCCATTCCGGGGATGTAGCTTAATGGTAAAGCCTCAGTCTTCCAAACTGATTACGCGGGTTCGATTCCCGTCATCCCCTCCACTTCAAAGGCTCCGGCGCAAGCGCCGGGGCCTTTTGCGTTCCGGGATGATGGGAATCGCTTACGGGCGAAAATACATTCCCTCGCGCGCTCGGGATTTTCGCCCTCCAGCCCGTCATCCCCTCACTGCGCATCCATACAAAACACCCTACAAAACCAAGGGAGACAGGGGAGTACGCGCTCAGTGGAAATAAACCGTGCACGAGCCGCTGTGTTGGGCATTTAGCGGGAAAACAGGTAAACTAGGGCACTGACTGTGTTAAACACGCAAGTGCGCAACACGGTCGGTTTCACGGGGCGTGGCGTAGCTTGGCTAACGCGCCTGCTTTGGGAGCAGGAGATCGCAGGTTCGAATCCTGTCGCCCCGACGTGAAACGGTTGCCGCGACGCTACAGGGTCGTGGCGCTCTTTCCACTAAGCAACCGCGGCACACACGATTCGTGCCGCACCGAAACTATATGAGGAGATCACGGACGTGAAGACCGCCGTCGAGAAGCTCAACCCGACCCTCGCAAAGATTGAGGTCGAGGTTCCCTTCGCAGAATTCAAGCCCTACCTGGACCGCACCTACAAGAACCTCTCGGGTCAGATCAGCGTTCCCGGCTTCCGCAAGGGTAAGCTGCCCAAGCAGCTCATCGAGCAGCGTGCGGGCTTCGACTACATCGTCGAGGCATCCCTGAACGACGCTCTGAACGACTACTACGCACAGGCACTGGGCGAGAACGAACTCTCCCCCCTGGCACAGCCCGAGCTGGACGTTCAGTCCCAGCCCTCCACCGAGAACCGTGAGGCAGACGTCAAGCTGACCATCACCGTCACCGTCCGCCCCGAAATCGAGCTGCCCAACTACGAGGGCCTCGAGGTTGAGGTTGACGAGGTAGAGGTCACCGCTGAGGACGAGGTCCAGGCACTGGACGCTCTGCGTGAGCGCTTCGGCACCCTGAAGACCGTTGAGCGCCCCGCAGCTGACAAGGACTTCGTGACCATCGACATCGCCGCAGAAATCGACGGCGAGCAGGTTGACGCAGCAAACGACCTGTCCTACCAGATCGGTTCCGGCACCATGCTCGACGGCATTGACGAGGCTCTGACCGGCCTGTCCGCTGGCGAGGACGCAACCTTCGAGACCAAGCTCTCCGGTGGCGAGCACGCAGGCGAGCAGGCAACCATCAAGGTCAAGCTCTCCGCAGTCAAGGAGCGCGAGCTGCCCGCAGCTGACGACGAGTTCGCACAGCTGGCTTCCGAGTTCGACACCATCGAAGAACTGAAGGAAGACATCAAGAAGCAGGTTGCAGAGGCTAAGGTTGCCGAGCAGGGCACCCAGGCACGCGACAAGGTCCTCGCAAAGCTCGTTGAGCTCGTTGAGATCCCCGTCCCCGAGAAGGTTATCGAGGACCAGCTCGAGCAGCACTTCAACAACCCCAACGCTGAAGCAGGCCACGACACCGAGGAGCACCGCGCCGAGGTTCGCGAGAACACCGAGACCGCATTCAAGAACGAGATGGTTCTCGACGCTGTTGCGGACAAGGAAGAAGTGACCGTTGACCAGGCTGAGATGATCAACTACATCATCACCATGAGCTCCCAGTACGGCATGGACCCCAACCAGTTCGCACAGATGCTGGACGGCTCCGGCCAGGCAGGCGCACTGGTCGGCGAGGTTCGCCGCTCCAAGGCTCTGGCAGCAGTGCTGAAGACCGCAGTGGTCAAGGACACCAAGGGCAACGTTGTTGACCTGTCCAAGTACCTGGGCGAGGGCGAAGAGGCAGCTGCCTAAATCCCCGCCACGGTCTGCAAGAAGCCACCCCGCTAGAGGGCGTGAGCTGATTGCTTGAAACGTGTAGCCTCAGCGGGCATCCACCGAGCTTATCGGTTGGGTGCCCGCTGAGGCTCTTTTCACCCCCCCCGGCTACTCCGCCCCCGAGTTATCGCCTCTACTTCACCCCCTGGCGAACGAACAACCCGAAGGGAAGCGGGGGAGAGCAACTATCGGTAAGGTAGTAGCAACGAAAACTTTTCGCGTGCGCTCCGGCGCGTAAATCGCGCAAAGATGCAGCGAAGACCCATTAGAGAAGAAGAGGAAGAATGTCCAGCTACATGCCTCTGCCCATCGGCGCCTCCCAGGCAGCCGGCGTGGCGCCCGCGCCGTCTATGGCAACCCCCATCGTTGGTGCCCAGGAAGATTACGTCTACAACAGCCTCCTGAAGGAGCGCATTATCTGGCTCGGCTCCGAGGTGCGCGACTCCAACGCTAACCTCATCTGCTCCCAGATGCTGCTGCTCTCGGCTGAAGACCCCGAGGCAGACATCTACCTGTACATCAACTCTCCCGGCGGCTCCGTCACCGCTGGCATGGCTATCTACGACACCATGCAGCTCATCCCGAACGACGTGGTGACCGTGGTGACCGGCATGGCAGCATCCATGGGTCAGTTCCTGCTCACCGCAGGCACCATCGGCAAGCGCTACGCAACCCCGAACGCCCGCATCCTCATGCACCAGCCCCTCGGCGGCATCGGCGGTACCGCATCGGATATCCGCACCCAGGCTGAGCTGATTCTGGACATGAAGAAGCGCCTGGCAGAGATCACCGCTGAGCGCACCGGCAAGAGCCTGGAAACCATCCTGAAGGATAACGACCGCGACAACTGGTTCAACGCGGAAGAAGGCCTGGAATACGGCTTCTTCGACCACATTGCCACCACCGCCGGTAAGCTGCCCGAATCGAAGAACGCATAAGGGAGATGCACATGAACTACCTGCCGAATGATATCACCACCTCGGCGCCGGCTATGCCGAACAACCGCTACGTGCTCCCCAGCTTCGAGGAGCGCACCCCCTACGGTTACAAGCGTCAGGACCCGTACGCAAAGCTGTTCGAGGACCGCATCATCTTCCTGGGCACCCAGGTGGACGACGCATCCGCTGACGACATCATGGCTCAGCTGCTGGTTCTGGAGGCGCAGGACCCCGAGCGTGACATCACTCTGTACATCAACTCGCCCGGCGGCTCCTTCACCGCAATGACCGCCATCTACGACACCATGCAGTTCATCCGCCCCGAGATCCAGACTGTGTGCCTGGGCCAGGCGGCATCCGCTGCGGCGGTTCTGCTGGCTGCCGGTACCCCCGGCAAGCGTCTGGCACTGCCGAACGCTCGCGTGCTGATTCACCAGCCCGCACTGAGCGGTCAGCAGGGCGGTCAGGCATCTGACATTGAGATTCACGCGAACGAGGTTATGCGTATGCGTGAGTGGACTGCACAGACCCTGGCACTGCACTCGGGCAAGACCTACGAAGAAGTTGACCGCTCCATTGAGCGTGACAACATTCTGACTGCGGCTGCTGCCCTGGAGTACGGCCTGGTCGATAAGGTGCTGGAGTCGCGTAAGCTGCGTAAGCCTGCGACCAACACCGCTATTTCCCACACCTAAACTTTAGTTTTGAGGAATATCCCCGAGCATTTTTCGGGGGAGGGGCGGCATTGCCCCGTGTGCGAGCCTTCGGGCTGGTGCGCGGTGCGGTGCCGCCCTTTGTGTGCCCGCTGATTTGTACCCACTGTTTTGTACCCTCCGGGTGGGTTGCGGCGAGACCAGCTGATATGTGGTGTTGACCTGTGCTTTTGTGCCGGGCTTTATTATCTGCCGGGCATCATCTGCCGGGCTTTACCGTCACATGCCGGAGCATCAGCCCCCGCCGCCGTCATAAAAGACGCGCTTTGTCATATGCCCGGTAAGTCCGTCCATTTGCGGTGCGTAATTCTGAGTTCCGGGGTGAACTCCGGTAGCCTTAGAGAAGGAGAAAATTAGAGTATTTCATACCGGTTTCTCACTCAAACCAGGGCGCCCACCACTGCCCCTCCTAAGAAATCACCGCAGACATCAGAACGCTGACCCTTCTGCACCGATTTCACCACGCCGATCGAAAGGGAATCTTCGTGGCCACAGACGTCATTGTGCCTCCCGAACAGCCCAACGCCAGCATGCGATGCTCCTTCTGCAAGAAGACTCGCGCGCAGGTTTTCAAGATTGTGCTCGGCCCGAACGTTTCCATCTGCGACGAGTGCGTGGAACTGTGCGAAGAGATCCTCGCTGAGGAGCGTCTGAAGGTGAAAGCCCCCGCGGCTGCCCCCGCGCCTCAGCTGGCCACTCCGCGCGAAATTTACAGCTACCTCAACGACTACGTCATCGGTCAGGACGCGGCGAAGCGTACCCTGGCGGTGGCGGTGTACAACCACTACAAGCGCATCCACGATATTGATAACCCGGTGTTGACCTCCCGCATTCTTTCGGCGACTGCGGGGGAGCAGGTGGAGCTGGGCAAGTCGAATATTCTGATGCTCGGCCCGACCGGTTGCGGTAAAACCTACCTGGCGGCAACCCTGGCGAAGAAGCTGGATGTGCCCTTCGCCCTGGTCGATGCAACCACCCTCACCGAGGCGGGCTATGTGGGTGACGACGTGGAGAACATTCTGCTGCGTCTCATCAACGCCGCTGACGGCGATATTGCCAAGGCTCAGCGCGGCATCATCTACATTGACGAGATCGACAAGATTGCCCGCAAGGGTGGCGAGAACCTCTCCATCACCCGTGACGTGTCCGGTGAGGGCGTGCAGCAGGCGCTGCTGAAGATTATTGAGGGCACCGTGGCGACCGTACCGCCGGAGGGCGGACGCAAGCACCCGGCACACGCGAATATTGAGATTGATACCTCGAACATTCTCTTCATCGTGGCCGGTGCCTTCGACAATATTGACGACCACATCGCAGCCCGCGTGGGTGCGGGCGGCATCGGTTTCGGCGCTGAACTGGGCGGTTCCGTGAAGAACCCGCTGGACCAGATTATGCCCGAGGATCTGGCGCACTACGGCATTATCCCCGAGCTGATTGGCCGCCTGCCGGTCATCTCGACCCTGAGCGAGCTCAACGAAGAAGAGCTGGCTCGCGTGCTGACCGAACCGAAGAACGCGCTGCTCAAGCAGTACCGTCACCTCTTCGCCCTGGACGGTGTGGAGCTCATCATCGACAACGCCGCAGTCGCGGCTATTGCCCGCCTCGCCGCCGAGCGCGGTACCGGCGCCCGCGCCCTGCGTTCCATGATGGAGCAGATTCTGCAGCCGATTATGTTCGACATCCCGGACCGCACCGATGTGGTGTCCATCGTCATTGGTGAGGACACCGTGCTCAACGGCACCGAACCCCGCTACGTGCTGCAGGCGCCCGACCCTGAAGCCGAGACCACCCGCACCGTGAAGGGGGAGGCGAAGGCCGCCTCCCTGAAGGATGCGGACCGTCAGGCGGCATAACCGAATACTTCCAGCCGACAGGCTAGGGAATAAAGAAGCCGTCGCCCCGGTTATACGGGGTGACGGCTCACTAGCAGGTACCGCTCTCGTTGGCATGTCCAGAAGAGCGTGTACCGAAGAATAAGCGCCGGCTCATGAAGCGGCTGGCGCAACCGTATGAGAGAGGAAAACTCATGGCTGAGAACGCACCCGCACAGGTTGATTTCTGGTTCGACCCGATTTGCCCCTGGTGCTGGATTACCTCCCGCTGGATTGGTGAGGTGCAGAAGGTCCGCAACGTTGAGGTGACCTGGCGCCCCTTCTCCCTGTCCATGCACAACCAGGGCCGCGACCTGCCCGCCAGCTACCAGGCAGCGATGGACAAGTCCTGGGCACCGGCCCGCCTCATCACCGCTGTGCGCGAGCTGCACGGCAACGAGGTCATCAAGCCCCTCTACGACGCTCTGGGCGAGCAGATTCACCACAACAGCAACAAGGCTGACTCCTACCGCGACGCAATCGTCAAGGCGCTACAGGAGGTCAACCTGCCCGCAGAGCTGGTAGATGTCGCCTTCACCGATCAGTACGATGAGCAGATGCGCGCCTCCCTGGACCTGGCGCTGGAGACCGTGGGCGGCACCGATGTGGGTGTTCCGCTGATTTCCATTAACGGCACCGCTTTCTTCGGCCCGGTCATCTCCCCGAGCCCCGCCGGTGAAGAGGCAGGTAAGCTCTTCGACGGCGCCCTGGCACTGGCTTCCTACCCCGGCTTCTTTGAGCTGAAGCGCCCCCGTAACGTGGGCCCGATTTTCCACGGCGAAAAGGGCGAAGCCTAAGAACCCTGCAATGTGCTGAGATTCCTGCAATGCGCGCAGGCTCGGTAGAGTCTGCGGCTGCAGAGCAAAAAAGTACCGCCCGGTCATGTACTGACCGGGCGGTACTTTTCTATTCACTATGTTGCGCTGAAACGTGCAATCTACGCGCGGTGAGCGTTGCTTGCAGAGGTAGCTTTGCGTGCCTTCTGCGCATTGTGCGTCTTCTGCGCTTTCTGGGCTTTCTGAGCCTTGCGCTGTGCCCTGTGCTCGAGAACCTTCGGGTGCGTTGCGCGCTGCACGATCTTCGTATCGCGCATGTGGAAGGTGCGGGTTGCCGTGTACTGGACCGCCGCATCCGAGGTGAACGCCAGCATCGCAAACACCGCAACACCCAGCTGGAAGAAAATCGTGGACAGCGGCAGGGACTGGTGGCCCCACAGCACACCGCCGGTAATCGCTGCGAAGTTCAACGCAGTCAACAGCAGAGCCAGACGGCGGGCCTTCGAGGAGCCGCGTAGCGTGCTCCACAGCAGGAACAGGTGCACCGCCGAATAAATCGCCACGAAACCAACCAGCACCGTACCGGTAATGGTCAGCAGTACGTCGCTATCCACCTGGTCGAAGAGGTTCAGCAACTCAAGATCGTTGCCGGAGCCTTCCTCCAGTAGCTTGGCACGCAGAGCCGGGCGGCTGAGCGCCAAAATGACGCTGTTGACAATGTCGGCGAGGGTCACGGCGATGAGCATACCCGAACCGATCAGCAGGCTCAGCGGCATGCGGTACGCCAGGTCGTGCGCGCTGGAGAGGTGAATTTCTTCCTGTTCCTGCGGCTCCAGGCCCTCATTGTTCAGCACGATGACCGGGAGCGCGCCGTCCGTGCGGATCGCGTCACCGCCGCCGTTACGGGCGTGGTAACCGGAGGAAAAATCGTGCAGAATCTCAACGTGAGTTTCCGGGTGGGCGTACTGAATGGACTCCACAATGTAGTCGCGTTCAAAGTCGGTTTCAGAGTCAATGCGGTGCGTGACCTGCAGGGTGAAGAAGCTGAAACCCACACCGGAGTCGTACGTGCCCGCCGCCAACCAATCCACCTGGTGACCGCCAGGCAGAAGCCAGCCGTCCGGGGTTTTCCAGAAGCGCACGTGGTGGCGTTTCTCGGGGTTGCCATCCACTTCCTTCTGGTAGGCGAAAGCCTGCGTCTTACCAAAAATTTTCAGCGGGGAGACGGGTGCCTCCGCGTAGGAACGGCGGGTGATGGTGGAAAGAATAATCTTCCAGGAGGAGACGAGGGTGACGTCGTCAGCACGGGTCCAGCCAGCGTCCTGCATGACCTGGTGAATCTGCTCCTCGGTACCAATCAGACCGATATTGACCGGGTCGCCGAGCAGACCGTCCGGGGTGCGGGTGCGCCCAATAAAGTAGTCGGGCACGTAGATGCGGGTCATGATGGCATGAAAACGCGGTAGCGTCAGGTACGCGGTGACCGCCCAGAAGATAATCGCAATGGGAAAACCCCACCATGAGTGGCCGACCGTATTCGCCAGAATCATGAAGGTCAGTACGAGTGCCGCGACGCCGGCGAAGATAAAGAAGAGAGTGTCCCAGAAATCAACCCAGAAGCTACGCGGGACGAGGTCTTGCGCCGCGCCGCGCGTGTCAATATCACCACGGTAGACCGGTGGCGAGGTGACTGGGGGAGCAACATCGCTACGTATAGGCCGTAGGACGCGTTTTTGGTGGGACATTCCCGCCCTTTCTGCAAACATAGTTAGGCTCTTTGAATATCACATAACTATAGCAAGGGGTGGGTTGCCAGATGCGTCCGTTCCGGGCAGGGCTTAATCGCTTGGCTCGATAGCTCCACCGCGGAATCACGGGCTGTTTCAACGCGCGGAGCGTGAGCTGAAAATGCGTTGAATAACGGGAGAAATGAACAGCAGAAGAAACAGGGGGAGTGCTAACCCTGTTTGTATCTTCCCAGCGCAGGGAAGGGGAGCACGGGGATGTACTGTGCGGGGATTCCCAGCAGTGGGAATTCCTATTCGGGGAGGGGCTTAGCCTCCACAGCGGCGCGTGCCGCCGCAATAGAGCTTTCGTGGTGCAGCATGTCGCGGCTTTCACGCATGAGGCGCACCCACTTGCGGGTCAGTTCCTCAAGTTGCTGAGCGGTCAACGAACCGGAGGCGATGCTCGCCTCATCGGCGGCGGCGCTGGTGGAAATGTGCTGATGCCACAGGTCGTACACTTCGTTGGTGTAGCTGTCACGTAGTGCCCGGGCGTGTTCGCGTGCCTGGCTGATGTATTCGTTCAGGCTTGCGTGGTAGTGCTGAAGTTGATCGGGGGAAATGTTTGCTTGCGCTCCTGGCGGTGAGCTCGGGGCTACACTCTGCCTCGCGTGCGGGTTGTCAGGGGAACCGGAAGGTAATGAGTATGAAGTCATGAGGTTATAGGGTGCGCCTACTTTGGCGCGGGGTTAGAGTCAGATGGCATCACTGCCACCTGACCGGTTGAGTTCTTGTCGTGCGGTTGGGCGGTTGTGTCTAGTTCGTACCGGTGATTTGTCTGTTGCTGAAGTTGAATAGAGGGTTGTTCCCGATGGTAAAACCCTCGCATCAACAATCATACATAAAGTGACAGTCAATCTCATAAGGTTGATTATGCTCTTTGCACATTGATGAACAGAAAAAGGGATTGAAAATCCCACATAATCCCTACAGAACAGCAGACTAAAACCCACATTATTGGGGGAGGAGGTTGTGAAGGTGCTAGGGATGGGTACGGGCACCCGCGGGTACCGAATGTGTAAAGCCTCTAGTCAGAGTCGTAAAAGCGCCATACAAAGCACCGCCCGCAGTCGAGCATCACGCTCTCCGGGTACCTTGCCTGCAGAAACCAACGAACCGCAGACACAGAAAACGGGGCGGTACCGTCAATCGGTACCGCCCCGTCCTCAACACCAACTCGGTGTTATGTCACTAAGCAATGAACGTTAGATTCGATTACTCAGCTGCTTCTTCCACAACGAGTACAACGTCGCGAACCTCCAGCTCGCCCTCAGCCGCCACCAGGGACAGCTCACGAGCGTTACCGGCAGCCTTCAAATCAGCCATGCCAGCAGCAATGCGATCCAGCTGAGCCTGGGGAGCCGCAATAGTTGCGGACTCAACCTCGGTGCGCTGCTTAACCTTCGCGTCGCTCTTAGCCTTACGCAGACCACCCAGAGCCTCAGCAACATCCGGCAGAATCTGCTTCAGCGACTCAATCTGAGCCGGGTCAGCGTCCGCCAGGACCCACTGAGCAGAAATGCCAGCAGTCGGGTTCTGTGCAGAGTACTCAGCCAACAGGGTACCCTCCAGAATGGGCAGTGCCTGCGGCCACTCGGCGCGGTGCACGCTACCTGTACGCCACCAGGACCAAATCTCTTCGGTCACGAACGGCAGGAAGGGTGCGAACAGGCGTAGCAGAGCATCCAGGGTGGTTGCCAGCGCGGCCAGAACAGAAGCCTGCTCCTGCTCGCCGCGAGCACCGTACGCACGGTCCTTGATCAGCTCAACGAAGTCGTCGGTGAAGGACCAGAAGAAGCTCTCGCAAATCTGCAGGGCACGAGCGTACTCGTACTTCTCGAATGCGGCGGTTGCTTCCTCAATCAGGTACGCCAGGCGAGCCAGCAGGGAGCGGTCCAGGGCGTTGATGAGCACGCGGCCCTGAGCCTGAGAAGTGATCACGGACTTCTCGGTAGCGCCCAGGTTCAGTACGAACTTGGATGCGTTCAGCAGCTTGATGGCAAGGCGGCGGCCAATCTTCATCTGGCCTTCGTCGTAGGCGGTGTCAGCACCCAGACGAGCGGAAGCAGCCCAGTAGCGCACAGCGTCCGAACCGTACTTCTCCAGCACCTCGTTGGGGACCACAACGTTGCCCTTGGACTTGGACATCTTCTTGCGGTCCGGGTCGAGAATCCAGCCGGAGAGCGCGGTGTTGTACCACGGCACGGAGGAAGCCAGGGTCTCCGCGCGAACAGCGGTGGAGAACAGCCAGGTACGGATAATGTCGTGACCCTGCGGGCGCAGATCCATGGGGAAGGTCTTCGCGTGCAGGTCCGGGTCCACGCCCCAGCCGGTCGCAATCTGCGGGGTCAGGGAGGAGGTAGCCCAGGTGTCCAGAACGTCCGGGTCAGCGATGAAGCCGCCCGCTACGCCGCGCTGATCCTCGGTGTAACCGGGAGCAGCCTGAGATGCGGGGTCAACCGGCAGCATCTCTTCGGTCGGCAGAATCGGGTTCTCGTAGTCGGGCTCGCCCTCGGCGTCCAGCGGGTACCAGACGGGGAAGGGAACACCGAAGAAGCGCTGGCGAGAAATCAGCCAGTCGCCGTTCAGACCCTCAACCCAGTTCTCGTAGCGGCTACGCATGAAGGAGGGGTGCCAGTTGATCTCGCGGCCGCGCTCGATGAGCTTCTCGCGGCGTGCAGCGTCACGGCCACCGTTGCGGATGTACCACTGGCGGGAAGCAACGATTTCGAGGGGCTTGTCACCCTTCTCGTAGAACTTCACGGGGTGGGTAATCGGCTTGGGGTCGCCGTCCATTTCGCCAGCCTCAACCAGCATTTCCACGACGGTCTTCTGTGCGGTGAAGACGGTGGTGCCAGCCATACGCTCGTAGCGCTCGCGGCCCTCAGCGGAGGTGATCCACTCGGGGGTTTCGCGGGAGAAACGGCCGTCGCGACCGATGAGGGCGCGGGTGTCCAGCTGCAGTTCACGCCACCAGGTGACGTCGGTGGTGTCACCGAAGGTACAGATCATGGCGATACCGGCACCCTTGTCGGGCTGTGCCAGCGGGTGCGCCTTAATTTCGACCTCAACGCCGAACAGCGGGGAGGTGACGGTGGTGCCGAACAGCGGCTTGTAACGCTCGTCGTCCGGGTGCGCCACGAGAGCCACACAGGAGGGCAACAGCTCGGGGCGGGTGGTCTCAATCCAGACCTTCTCGCCGTTGGGGCGGTGGAAGCTGATGCGGTGGTACGCGCCGGGGCGTTCCTTGTCTTCCAGCTCAGCCTGTGCCACTGCGGTGCGGAAAGTGACGTCCCACATGGTCGGTGCTTCAGCCATGTAGGCGTTGCCTGCTTCCAGGTCCTTCAGGAAGGCGAGCTGGGAGACCTTGCGGGAGTGCGCGTCGATGGTGCGGTAGGTGCGCGACCAGTCAACGGACAGACCCAGGGTGGTGAAGAGGTTTTCGAAGACCTTCTCGTCTTCAACCGCGAGCTCTTCACAGAGTTCAATGAAGTTGTTGCGGGAGATACGCGGCCACTTTGCCTGGCTGCGGTCGGGCTTGGGGGTGCCGTCTGCCTTCCAGGTGATCAGGTCACGGAAGGAGTCGTTGTCTGCCACGGAGGGGTCGCAGAGAACGCCGTAGTAGTTCTGAACGCGGCGTTCGGTGGGCAGGCCGTTGTCATCCCAGCCGAGGGGGTAGAACACGTTCTTGCCGGTCATGCGCTGGTAGCGTGCAATGACGTCGGTCTGGGTGTAGGAGAACATGTGACCCACGTGCAGGGAGCCGGATGCGGTCGGCGGCGGGGTGTCAATGGAGTAGACCTGTTCGCGAGTGGTGTTCTCGTCGAATGCGTAGGTCTTCTCGTCGGCCCAGCGCTGCGAGAGCTTCTCTTCGAGGCCTTCGAGGGCGGGGCGGTCGGGAACGTTAATCTGTACGGGCGAGTCTGAGCCCAAAATGTTTTCAGCCATAACGGCTATTTTCTCATATTCACGGCATTCTCTCAGCTCCAGGGGAATTCTGCGCCGCACCGTGCTGTTCGTACCGCTCGATGGCGGCTTCTAGGCGCGCCAGGAGGGGCTTGTACCGGCGCACAAATTGTGTCCTGCGTACTGCGGCGCGTACCCCGGTAGAGCCAGCGAGTTCTTGCCAGCTGGCGGGGTCGAGGTAGCTCTGCCCGAGCAGTAGGTGAACTTCGGAACTGTAGGGGAGTCCGGTGGTGGCACGGATGCTACGCGCACGCTGCTGGAGGGTGCGGCGCTGCTCTTTAAGGTCGGTGATGTGCTGGTGCGGTATTGCTGTCATGGAAGTTCCCTATATGAGGAGTAACCAGTATGAGGAGTAACCGGGGATTCAACGGTAAACTCAGCGGAAAATGGCGAGGGGGGAGAGAACCCCCTATTATCTGCCCTCGATTACCAGCAGTGTAGGCGCGAAAATCCGCAGTATCAACAGTCGGCGAATCCTTCTCAGGGGCGCGGGCACGGCGTAGACTGAAAGTACACGACCTTTGAGGAGTTGCCAATGAGTTCTCTGAGTATTTTTGGTTTGGGCACGTCTGAAACTGTTCTGCTGATACTGCACCTGGTGCTGGTTGCGTTGTGCGTCTGGCATTTGACGGTGCGTAGCGGCTATGGTGAGGCGCGTATGCGTTTCGTGCTACCGCTGATTATGTTCATGCCCTGTGCCGCGATTCTTTATCTGATGTCGGCGCGTGAAGGCACGGTCCCTCCGGACACGATCAAGACCGGTAGTAGCTCACCCGTGTACTTTGAGCATCGCCTCGGATTCCGTGACGGCGGCAGGAGTCGTTGGGGTTTGCCTCGCCGCCGCAAGTAGTAGGTGTGACAGCGCCTGTACCGTTCGTCCTGAATGGTGGCATTGTCGGCATCTATCTCACTATCGAAAATTTCAAAATATATGCCCGCGAGTCTGCTCGAACAGAGCACCCGCGGGCATCACTCTACTAGGATTAAAGTATGACTGAGAACACCCACATTCCTGCATCTCCTTTCCTGCCCCATACCGGCGACGGCAAAGTTGCCGTGGTGACCGGCGCATCCAGCGGTATTGGTCGAGCCACCGTACAGCAGCTGGTAGCAAGCGGCTGGACCGTTTATGCTCTGGCTCGTCGCACCGACCGCCTCTACACTCTCTACGCGGAAACCGGCGCTCACCCGGTGACCTGCGACGTGACCGATGAGCATTCCGTCCGCTTTATTGCCGAGCAGATCCTGGAGGAGCAGGGCACCGTTGACGCCCTGGTCAATATTGCCGGCGGCGCTATTGGTGTGGATAAGGTTGCCGACGGTAAGACGGTCGACTACCTGAAGATGTACCAGATGAACGTGCTCGGTATTCTGCACATGGTGCGCGCCTTTGCGGAGGCGCTGCGACTGAACGGTCACGGCACGATTCTGAACCTGACCTCCACCGCTGCCGAGCACGGCTACGAGGGCGGTGCTGGATACAACGCGGCGAAGTTCGGCGCTCGCGGCCTGACCGAGGCGCTCCGCCTGGAAGAAGCGGAACATAACGTTCGCGTGATTGAGATTTGCCCGGGCATGGTGCACACCGAGGAGTTCTCCCTAAATCGTCTGGGTTCCAAGGAAGCCGCCGAGCGCGTCTATGCGGGCGTTGAGAAGCCGCTAACCGCCGAGGATGTAGCGCAGACCGTGACCTTTGCGTTGAACGTTCCGCACCACGTGAACCTTGACCGCATTACGATTCGCCCGGTGGCTCAGCCCAGCCAATTCAAGGTGATTCGTAAGGAGAGCTAAGCTTTGCGCTCTTGCGCTCGCTGATGCGGGGGTTATTGTGCGTGCCTCGCCCGCATTCCAGATTCTTGGGATGCGGGCGAGGCTTTTTGTGTGCGCGCCCGGCTTTTGTGTGTGTACGGGAGGCCTGTGGCTTGTGTACAGCTTAGGTTGGGATACCGTGCGGGGCGGGAATGGTGCGGGGGAGAGGTATCAAGGAGTGCTTGATAAAACTATAAAGTGGTACGTGAGACTTTAAGGTTCACCAGGGTGAAATAGTTGGGGTGAAATTATCCATGGAAAGTATCATATTTTCTTCAAATGCAATCAAAATGTAGGGTTGCCGGTGCTCGTATGTCAATACATGATCGCAAAACACCACAATTGGTCTGCATTAACTCTCAACTTTAGGGGTGGTTTTATAACGATTTCGTTACAGTTGCTTAAAGCGGGCATTAAGAGGGTAGAAGACTCAGGGTCGGGTGCTAGCCTTTTAGCAGTCACACCCGTATGTGAATCTACGCGCCCCTCAAAGACGGAGGCGCACCGCGTAGGTTCACCACCGATAATTTAGAGATCGAGGAAAAATGTCGAAGACTACCCGTCGCGTTTACAAGATCGCAGCTGCGGCAGCTTTTACCGCTGGTTCTGTGGCAGCAATCCCGGCAACCTTCGCGGCAGAAGCACCCGCCGATCAGCAGCAGCAGGTTGTTGATCAGAAGGCAACTGCTCAGGCTTCTTCCCTGCCTGGCGGCAACGCAACCGAGACCCCCAAGGCTGAGGCGCCCAAGACCGAAGCTCCTAAGGCTGAGGCTCCGAAGACCGAAGCACCCAAGGCTGAGGCAACCGAGGCTCCGAAGACCGAAGCTCCTAAGGCTGAGGCTCCGAAGACCGAAGCACCCAAGGCTGAGGCAACCGAGGCTCCGAAGACCGAAGCTCCTAAGGCTGAGGCTCCGAAGACCGAAGCTCCTAAGGCTGAGGCAACCGAAGCTCCTAAGGCTGAGGCTCCGAAGACCGAAGCTCCTAAGGCTGAGGCTACCGAAGCACCTAAGGCAGAGACCCCCAAGGCTGAGGCTCCGAAGACCGAAGCACCCAAGGCTGAGACTCCTGCCCCCACCGCTCCTGCAACCCCCGAGCCGACCACCCCCTCCACCCCGGCTCCCGAGGCAAAGCAGGCTGACCCCTCCATCGTTATTGAGAATGCTCACTTCCCCGGCAATGCACAGCTGAACACCGTGAGCGTTGTTGGCACCGGCTTCTACGGCGAGAAGGTCGGCCCCGGCGTACAGGTCAGCATCTACGCACTGGACGCAGACAACCAGATCACCGGCGAGGCTCTCGCTACTATCGTGGTACCCGCAGAGCAGATTCAGGACGGCACCTTCAAGTCTTCCATTACTGTTGAAGCAAGCAAGCTGCCCGCTGGCGCATCCTACGCACTGGCTGCTGTCAGCAACCCGCAGGGTCAGCCCGATCAGAGGCTCGTAGCTATCTCCTCCTTCAAGGTTACTGAGAGCGCTACCCCCGCACCGGAGACCCCGAAGGAAGAAACTCCTGCACCCGTGACCCCGGCACCCGAGGCTCCCAAGGATGAGACTCCCGCTCCCGTGACCCCGGCACCCGAGGCTCCCAAGGATGAGACTCCCGCTCCCGTGACCCCGGCACCGGAAGCTCCCAAGGAAGAAACTCCCGCTCCCGTGACCCCGGCACCGGAAGCTCCCAAGGAAGAGACCCCTGCACCCCAGACTCCTGCAGCACCCGAGAACGCAACCCTCACCACCGAGGATGCTTCCCTGAATCCGAACGACCAGTACAACGTTCTGACCTTCAATGGCTCCGGCTTCACCCACGAGTCCGTCGCTAACGGTGTCCAGATTGCGATCTTCCGTCTGGATGCAAACGGCAACATCACCGGCGAAGCTCTGGCAACCCACGACGTGCCTGCTTCTGAAATCGTGAACGGCACTTTCCGTGTCAAGGTCAGCGTTCTTGCTGAACTGCTGCAGCCCGGTTACGCCTACGCGATGGTGGCAACCAGCGACCCCAACGGCCTGGTACACCAGGTGGCAGTCACCACTGCTACCGTGAGCGATGCGAACAACCCCGCACCGACCCTGCCGGCAGCTACCGAGGACGAGAACACCACCGTTCGCGATAACGGCGACGGCACCACCAGCGTCTTCACCGCTGAAATGCGCGAAGACGGTTCGGTTGTCGTAACCGAGACCCGCATGCCCACTTCTCAGGCACCCAAGGTTAAGGCTGGTAACGTATCCGCTGCTACCTCCTCCAGCTCTAAGGGTCACACTGTAGGTGTCTCCGGCACTAAGGGTTCGACCTCGACCTCTTCTTCGGCTTCCTCGAAGCCGCAGCTGGCTAACACCGGTGCTGAGGGTGTTGCAGGTATCGCAGGTGTTGGTGCCGCAGCTCTGATTGCTGGTGCTGCACTGATGCTCCTGCGCCGCCGCAGCCTCTAATGCTCAGCCTTATGGGCTAGGCTCTGAAAATCTGATGCTCACCGCAAGGTGAGTGAAACGAGTGCCGCCAATACTCTAGGTAGAGTATTGGCGGCACTTTTGCGTATCTACACTTTTTCTTTGCCGTGCTTTCTGGATGTGGATAGCTGGGGGAGGGGGTATGCCGGTTGAGTGGTTGGCTTGTTGCGCTCAATGGTGAGGGGAGATTTTTTCTGGAGTATTGGTCTGTACTCTTTATGAAAAAATGCAGGGAAAGCGGCGTGACCTGCTATTTTTTCACTTAAAAGAAATAAATTAAATGCATAAAAGTGCAGAATATTTTTATCACAAATCCATTAAATCTGCATATACATGCAAGAAAACTTTGACCCTCAAGGTGGAGTTGAAGAGTTTTGCCTAGTCTATGTATTTTGAGTGCTCTTGATAGAGTTCTGAAAGGCGAAAAATATTCTATGTGGGTTATTGCACAGGAAAATACTTAGAAGGTAAAGCGTATTTACCGCAATAAATGCAAAAGTATTGTTAGTGTGGAATTACCGATAAATAGAGCGATTCCCTTCGCGGTAACTTTCACCACTACATGAATGTTATGACTAGTCCGTACGTTATAACACTCGACCCCGAAGAAACACCCGTGCATCTTCAACCCGGGGCATTAGCCGAAGGGTATCGTTCACACTCACAGAAGAAGGTGTGTTCCATGCCCGAACCCGCTCACTCAAAAACCCGAGCAACAGCCGCTATTGCTGCTTCCGTCCTGTCCGTTACCGGTGCTGGTGCCGCGCACGCAGATGTGCAGGTGCAGAATCCCGGCGGGGTGGCTTCAGCGACTACGGTGGAGCCAGATAACCCTCCCTCCGCGGAAGATGTAACCCCCATCGAAAACGCCGCTACCCAGAATTCCCCGCAGGTGTACGTAGAACCGGGCGTTGTCATTAACCCCGCACGCTCACAGAGCATCACCGTCAGCGGTGAAGGCTTCACCGGCGGCGCTGTTGAGCGTTACGGCGTGGCAGTCTACGTGAGCGAATACCGTCAGTACCCCCTCTACGCGCTGGGTCGTGGCTCCGCCGTAGCGATGACCCTCGTACCCGAACTCGATGTGGAGGGGGGCCGCTTCAGCACCCAGCTGACCCTGCCCGCAGGTACCCTCGACCCCAACCAGCAATACGTCGTCGCGACCGCAGTGGTTGATCCCGGCAAGGGCTACGCAACTGAAGACCCCTCCTACAACTCCTCTGCACCCCTGGAGCTACTACCTGCAGACACTCAGAATGAGCCGCTCAACGCTCAGATTCTTTCGGGTCAGTTGGAAATCCCGCAGGAAAAGAACCTCGTCGTCTACAAGGTCACCGGTCTGGGTGAGGCGCAGGCTTTCGAGGTAATGACCTATGCCTACGCCCTGGATAGTCAGGGTAACCGCATCCTGCTCGCTGCCTCTCCCGCACATGCCGACGTTATGAATGGCACCCTCTTGGATGGCATTGAGGTGCCCGGGTCCAGGCTGGAAGAAGTGCAGGCTGTTCACGAAGACCTGCGCTATGTGCTCAGTGTTGAAATCGCGCCCTCTGCCGCTAATGGTTACACCGCCCAGGAAGTTGAGGTTCCCTTCATGAATGGTTGGAATGCACAGAATGGCTCCGCTCCGGTTGCTACCGCTGAGCGCGCAATGGCGGAGCAGGCACAGTTCGAGAAGAAGCAGCTCGAGGAGAAGGTGCAGCCTGAGCCGGCTGCACAGCCTGAGAGCGTAGTACCTGCGAACACTGCACAGTCGCAGTTCGATCACGTGCTGCCCGAGGACAACCCCGGCCGCCGCTACAGCCTGCCGCGCAACACTCGCTTTGACCGTGTTCGCGACACCTCTGCCGAACAGCCGCAGGACAATGCTGCTAACCCCGTGCTGGCTGCCCGCCTGCACGTGGAAGAAACCGTTGTCCCCGAAACTGACTCCGAGAAGACCCTGACCTTGCGCGGTGAAGGTTTTGAAGGCGTCGGCACGGTGCACCTGATGGTGAGCGCCGTGGACGAATACGGTGTGGCAACCGACGGCATCATTGCTTCGGCTGATGTCTCAGAGATTGACCCCACTGGGGCTTTCACCGCACAGGTGCAGATTCCCGGCGCTGCCCTTAAGCCCGGCACCACCTACCGCGTGAGTGCTGTAGCGGAAGATGAGCAGGGCACCGTGCGCATCGTGAACGGTGGCTTCAAGGTGGACCGCGACGGCGTGGGTAATGCGCCCGAAACCCCTGAGGCGTCGGAGTCTGAAAGCTCTGCACCTGAGGTTAAGGCGCCTGAGGCGACCGGTGCTGAGGCTGCTGCACCCGAGGCATCCGCGTCTGCTGAGGCTGCCGCTCCTGCCGCAGATCAGCAGAAGACGGGGGAGAGCGCTACCGACCAGGAGGATGATACTTCGGTTCCGGTTCAGAACACCGGTGCTCAGGATGCGCCCGCTCAGGAGGTTGAACCGCAGAAGGTTGAACCGCAGAAGAGTGGCGAGCAGAAGGCGCAGGCCTCTGGTTCTCAGAAGGCTGTGGCAGAGCAGAAGCGTGAGCAGCTTGCCGCTACCGGTGCTTCCAATGTGCTGGTTATTAGTGCTGTTGGATCGATATCGCTGCTTGCCGGTATGCGTTTGAGTCGTCGTCGCCGTAGTGGGATGCAGTTCAGCTCTCGCCGCTAAACCACGCGAATTATTGCCCCACTAGGCAAAATATGCACAAAGATGAAGGGGCGTCCGAATCATAGGATTTGGGCGCCCCTTCATCTTTAACTTTGCCTAAGGCTAAGCCTACGTTGATCTAGGATTACGCCTATAATTTATGGTGATGTCGCATACATTGCTGTAACTCTTTGCCGCCTCGTTTACACGGGGTGGGAAACGCTATGAAGCGCCTCCGCTCACCGAAAGTAGAAAACCGTTGCACTGCGTCTACTTCCAATCTTTGGGCGTGGAAGTCATACGATCATTCCACTATATTCACTCACGAAATCAGGTGACCACCATGTTTTTCATGCAGCGTTCTTGCCGCGGCGCGGCGCTAGTAGCGTCCGCAACCCTCGGTTTGGCAGGTGCCCTCGCACCTGCAACTCTTGCTCCCGGCCCCTTTGCATCCGCCGCTTATGCGCAGACTCAGCAGGCCGTGCCGTCTGAGAGTGCAGCACCTGTAAACACCGCAGAGCCGTTCGACCACGTACTGCCCGAGGATGACCCCCGCCGCCACTACAGCCTGCCGCGCGACACTCGCTTTGACCGTATTCGCGACATCTCTGCTGACCAGCAGCAGGACAACACCGCTAACCCCGTGCTGACCGCCCGCCTGCGTGTAGAAGAAACCGTTGTTCCCGAAAACGACTCCGAGAAGACCCTAACCCTGCACGGCGAGGGATTCACCGGCATCAGCTCGGTACAGCTGATGGTCAGCGCCTTGGATGAACACGGCGTGGTGACCGGCGGCGTCATTGCTTCGGCCGATGTCTCGGAGATTGATTCCACTGGTGCTTTCACGGCGCAGGTGCAGATTCCTGGCGCTGCCCTTAAGTCCGGCACTACCTACCGCGTGAGTGCTGTAGTTAAGGATGAGCAGGGCACCCCGCGTACCATACTTGGTGGATTCAAGGTGGTTCTTGATAGCACGGATGGTGTGCCCGCTACTCCTGAGGTGTCGGCATCTGAAAGCTCTGCCCCGAAGGCTGAGGCACCCGTGGCTAATACCCCCGAAGTAACCGGACCTGCGCAGACTCCTGCGGCTGATGCATTGGCACCCGCCGAATCTACTGAACCTGCTGAGACCCTTGCTCCTGCTGTGGATCAGCAGAAGGCGGGGGAGAGTGCTACCGAGCAGAAGACTGATGCCTCGGTTACGCTCCAGGATGCTGAACCTCAGAAGGGTAGCGAGCAGAAGCGTGAGCAGCTTGCCGCTACCGGTGCTTCCAATGTGCTGGTTATGAGTGCCGCTGGGTTGCTTTCGCTACTTGCTGGTGTGTACTTGAGCCGCCGTCGCCGTAGTGAGATGCCGCTCAGTTCTCGTCGCTAAAACGGGTCAATTATTGCCTCACTAGGTAAAATATGCACAAAGATGAAGGGGTGCCCGAATCATAGGAATTGGGCGCCCCTGCATCTTTAACTTTTTCTAAGGTTATACCTATAATTTAGAGTGCTGTCATAGACGGTACTATCACTCTTTACCGCCTCGTTCACCCGAGGTAGGGAAGCGCTGTGAAGCGCCTCCGGTCACCGATATCAGAGAACCGTTATTCTGCGCCTACTTCCGACCTTTGGGCGCAGGAGTCACACGACGATTCATCACACTCACTCACGAAAATAGGTGACCATGTTTTCCACGCAGCGTTCTTGCCGCGGCGCGGCGCTAGTAGCGTCCGCAACCCTCGGTTTGGGGGGTGCCCTCGCGCCTGCAACTCTTGCTCCCGGCACCTTTGCATCCGCCGCTTATGCGCAGACTCAGCTGTCTCCGAAGCCTGAGCTTCCCATCGCTGTTGCCGCCGACGTCGTTCAGCACAGCATCTCCTTGGATCTGCTGGCTCAGACTGGCGACTACACTCTCCTGCAGGTCAGCGGTGTAACTTCCCTGGATCAGGTGAAGGTTCGCCTGTCTGCCATCTCCGTTGAAGATGGCGTCGTGGCGACTATGACCGTACCCGCTGCTCAGCTGACTGCCTCAAAGAATGAAGAAGGCAACATGGAGCTGAGCATCCACCAGCGCCTCAACGTTGAGCAGCCGTACATGGTCGAAATTGAGAATCTGAGCAACGGCGAGACTGTCTCCATTGAGTTTATGCCCGAGCACGGTGTAACAATCGACGAGATTATGGCTAGCCGCCAGAACATTTTCTTCCCGGACACCCCCGGCGTTCGCCGCGCCCCAAAGGTGGAGGCGAACCCCGCCCCCGAGGTATCCGCAAGCCCGAGCGCATCCCCGAGTGCCGCGAAGGATAGCCCGCGCCCGACGGTAGCCCCGGCACCTTCTGAGGCGCCGTCTGCCTCGCAGAGCGCTTCGGCGCGTCCTTCTGCAAGCGCATCTGCTAGCGCCTCGGTGAGTGCATCCGCGAGTGCGTCTGCCAGTGCTTCTGCTTCGGCGAGCTCTTCTGCTGATGACGCGGCACCTGCCGAGGTGACTGAGGATCGTCTGCTGGTGCATAACCGCCCTGACGGTCGTGCCCCCGCAGGGACTCGTGAAGCGACTCTGGAAATCTCTACTGCAGAGCTGCGCGGGTCGGCTGATTTTCAGCCTATTAGCGTCAGCGCTAGGAATGTGGCGGAGAGCAGCCTGGGCTATGACGTGATGGTCTTTGAAATGCCTGCTGATGGTGGTGCCGTGGGTTCGCCTCTGGCTACTACTCACGTGAATCCTCAGCAGGTTGCTGATGGTGCTTTCTCCACCGATTTGCAGGTTCCCGGTACCGCGTTGAACCCCGGCAAGCGCTACCGTGTGGTTGTGGTGGGTGGTGACTCCACTGAGGAGCTGAAGCTCATGGCGACCACCGCTTTTGGTGTGAGCGTGGTTCAGCGTGCTGTTCCGGTGAATCACACTTCGAGGCCTGCAGAGTCTAGTGCCCGTCCGGTGGGCCCGGTGATTTCTGAGGTGAATCGTCGTGTGGTTCCGTCGGCTTCTTCTGCGCCTTCTATGGTGGATGAGTCTGCGGTGGAGTCTGCTAATCTTGCTGCCGATTCTGTTGCCAAGATCCCGTCGGTGGAGGGCGCCCTGGGCTATATTGCTCAGGCTCAGCGTTCTGCTCGTGCGATTACTGCGCAGGCTCGAAGCTCTGTGGCTGATACTTCTGTGCAGGCTCCTGGGACGATGATTATGTCTGGTTATGCGACGCTATTGCCTGGTCGTACCGTGGTGAACCTGCTGGGCTATCAGCCGTTGGAGTCTGAAACGGTGACTGTTGCTTCTCCTCAGGAGAATGTGGGTGCTGCTGGTTCGGGTAGTTTCTATACTCGTAGTTCGAAGTCGCGCGGTGATTCTTCCGGTTCGAAGCTGGAGGCGAGCGCCCAGGATAATGGCCCTCTGCCGGAGGGCACTTTGCCGCTGAGTATTGCTCTGCTGGGTTCGGTTGCCTTTGTGGGTACTGCTGTGGCGGTTAATGTGTATCGTCGTCGCATTGAGGATGCTGAAGAGTTGGACGCGGAGTAGTTCAGCGTATCTATTTCTTCGTGCTGTGAGGCGTGTAGGCGGGCCCTCTGTGGGACTGCCATGATGCGGGAGGTGCCCTGTCGGGTGCGCACTGATGGGGTGCGTGTTCGGTGGGGCGCCTTTTGTGTGTCTGGATATTTGACGCTGTTGTGCGTTGGGTTGTGCGTTGGGAATGATGTAAAAATCTCTTTTTAGTGCACTGTGGGGAATATTTTCTTGCATTCGAATTTTGCGTTATTTATATCTCAGTAAAGTATTTAATTCCCTTTTATTTTGGCGATTATTGCGACATAAAGTTTTAGCACATGAATGCAATGCAACATTAAGTGCAATATCCGTGTTAGTCTAGGGTGTAACCGACGTACTGATGCGCAAATACCTGGATCAGAAACACCGGCTTGTGGTGAGCCTTCCCTAGTCCAGGCTTTGTGCCTACATCGCTTGAAATGGCACATATGACTATCACTCAACTTCCGAAACGAATTCATGCTCTTTCGCTTGCCGCCGCTTTGGGTGCAAGTGCTTTTGTGCTTCCTGGCGCCTCCGCAGTAGAGGCTGAAGCAATTAATGTGAATGATTGTCTGGCGGCTCTGGTTAATAACGAATTTGATTCGAGTTGCCCTTATGAAGACCTCGAAATTGAGGTCGATACCATCGAAATTCGCGTGCAGTCCATTAAGGATGGCAAAGCGACCCTGAAGCTTGCACCCCTATACGAGGGCGGCTACGTGGGTGACGCATCCAAGGCCTACCTGGTGTTGCAGTACTACAGCACCTCTGGCGCGCTGCTCGGATCTGACACCTACGAGCCTTCTGCCCTGCAGGTTGAGCGCGCCGATGACGGCTCGATGCTCGTCACCTTTGATATGCCGCAGATGCCCCAGGAAGGCTACTACTCCATTAGTGCCATGGATCTGGTGACCTCCGATGCGGGTTACGGCGAATTCATGATTTCTGAAGGCTCCCTCGTACCGCACGCTATTCCGGTTGAGGACGACTCTGACGAGGTTATGGTGGACAAGAAGGAGAGTGCCCACCATGTGCCGACCATTGATGAACTGAAGGCGCTGGAGAAGCTCCGTGAAGAGGAGCAGAAGAACCAGCAGACTGCAGATCAGAAGGGCAACAAGGACAAGGTCAAGGTAGAGATTCCCTCTGATTCTTCTGAGCAGCCGAATTCTTCTGAACACCCGGATCTTGAAACCCACACTCAGAAGCTGGAACAGGTCCCGGGCGGATCGACCTCTTCTCGTGATACTCAGACCCTGAGCGTTTCGGAACTGAAGGTTGCGTATGCTGAGGTGCGCTCTGATAAGGAAACCAAGCCGGTGACCATCAGTGCAGAGCGCCTGCCCGCAAACGCGGCTGGCTACGACCTGATCGTGGTTGAAACCGATATGAGCGGCAACCACAAGGGCGATGCGCTGTCCATTACGCACATCAGCTCTAATCGCATCGTCAATGGCGCGTTCAAGGAAGAGATTGGTATGCCCGGTTCTCTGTTGAAGACCGGCTCGGTGTACACCGCTTACCTGGTCCGTGCGGACGATACTGAGTACGCGGAAGAAGTTGTCTCGGTGCGATTCAAGGTCAGTGGCGAGGCGACCGGTAGCTCAACCTCCTCGACGAAGGCTGAACAGCCGCGCCAGGATGCGAGCGCTACGGTGGCACCCAGCGCCAAGACTGATGCGGCTACTAGCCCTGCCCAGCGCAGTGTCCAGAGCGGCGTCTCTACTTCGGGCTCGAAGGAACCCGCCTCGAGTGCGCCTCAGTCGACTTTGGCGGCAGTGAGCGCTATGTCCCAGCAGCAGGAGGCGAAGGCTGAGCGTCAGCGTCAAGCCCTGCTGGCTTTGGCTCAGGCACGTACTATAAGTCCGCGTTCGGCTTTTGAACCGACCCACACTAACCAGATTTCGGCGTATAGCTCGGGTTCTGACCCGGCGTCGATCGCTGTTGCTGCGAACATGGAAGCTCTGACGGATGAAGAAAAAGCGGCGTCGGCAGCTTCTGGCAGTGGCAATTCTGGTAGTGGCAATAAGGCTTTCACTCCCGTGGTTCACTCCGAGTCTAATACTCGTTCCGCGACGGTGAACTCGAACGTCACCCAGGTGCACTCCAATGCGAATGCTGATCGTCAGGATGGCGTGAAGGCTGTAGCTTCCGCGGCATCTCCCGCTGGTGAAGAGGTCGCGCAGCACGGTGTAGCTTTCTGGGTTCTTGGAGGTGCCGGCTTGATGCTGGTGGTTGGTGCCGCGTGGATGGCTCACCGCAGGGGAGTCCTTGGCGGCTAATATTCCTCATCAGTGCTTTTTGACGGCTCTGTATATGATGTTCTTTGTTTCATGAGGATTGTTCGCCCCCGCTATCTGTAGTTGCAGATTGCGGGGGTGAATTGCGTGTTCAGGGTGTTCAAAAAGCATCTACCCTCGCGTGAATAAACCTTAAGGTTCGTGATAGGGTTGAAATAACCGATAAATAGATGCGCGCTACTTTCATGTCTTCACCGGAGGAAATGCGAGGCGGAGTAAGGTACGACTTTTCCGGGGACCTTACAACCCGGAAAGGCTCCCAAGAACATATGAAGACATGCCGCTAGCACGCATCAATTCCACCATGAAAAGACGCATCGCATGAGCACTCATTCAACAAAGTACCGTGTTGTCACCGCAACCCTTTTGATTGCGGGGCTTCAATGCGGGCTTGTTGCACCTTCCATGGCGGCGGAAATCCGCGTCACCACGCATACGGCGGTACCCAAAAGCGTTGGACACCACGCAGAACAGAATGCACAGAAGCAGAACGCGGCATCTAAAGTCACTATGAAGGCGCACCTTCAAGAGGGCGGTTTTCTGCTGCGGTGGAACGGACTCCCTCAAGAGCTGACGGCTACAGACATTCTGGTAGACATCGACTTCTACACTGTTACTGGTGAATACGGCGGTTCCATTGTTGAGAACCCGCAGGTATCCGAGGGGGAGAACAGGGGCGAATATAGCCTCCTCATGAGCCTCTCCAGGGGAAAAGAAGTTGTGTACGTCATCGTTCTGACCGACAGCATCAACAACATCTCCTACGAATTTTTTGTCAAGGAAGATGGGAGGCGCCTGGTTGAGGCCGCTGACCCGCGCAACGGTAAGGCAAAGCCCACCGAGCCGACGGTCGATATTGAGCATGAAGAAGCAGAAACTTCCGAGGCGAGCCCCACTCCGATCTCTGGCGCGGAGAACGACCAGGACGAAGACAACCAGCTCTCACCCACTCTTAGGGATACGTTGCACCCCACGCCGGAAAGCTCAACGGCAGCCCCGGTTAAGGTGCCGCGCGGACGGTACATTGTCTCCGAAGACACCAGCGTGTACGATCCGCAGAACCAGAGGAAGGGTAAACCGCGCCTGTCCGTACAGGATTCCCAGGGTGACTCCCAGGACGACATGAAACCCGTCACGGTCCGTGCCACGAACTTCCCTCAAAATGACAAGGGCTACGACCTAATCGTCATGGAAATCGACTCCAATGGCAACACTGTGGGTGATGCGCTCGCCATTGTGCATGTTGGCCCGGAATCCATTTCTGCCGGTTCTTTTGAGGCCGTTATTGGTGTGCCCGGTGCGTCCTTGCAGATTGGCAAGACGTACCTGGTGGCAGCATTTGACGCCGCCGATGATGGCAACCTTCAGTTGAATACGGTTCGTTTTACGGTGACTCAGGCTTCTGCCGAGAATGGTGGCTCGTCGTCTGATTCTTCCTCTAAGAACGAGAGCGAATCGGTTGCGGAACCTTCTGCGAATCCTACGATTGCCACTGATACTGCAGGTGCATCCGGCGCGAGCACACCCGCCGCAGGTTCTAGGTCTAAGACCCGCGGTATTCAGGGTGATACCGCCATGGCTCCGGGCACTAAGGACGCCACGATTTCTGTTCCGCGCCCCTCGGGTGGTTCTGTTACCGAGTCTTCCTCGGCTCTGGGGTACCGCACTGAGGAGGCGCAGCCTGTTCAGGTGCCGACCCCCGACTCTAATCTGCCTTCGGGTATTGACTCGGCGGCGCAGTCTCGCCGCGCCGCGATTCTGAATGGTTCTTCCTCTCAGGTTCGTACTGAGCACGGGTCGCCGGATGGTGTGAAGGCAACGGAGGCGCAGATTACCCGCAACACGGATAAGAGCTTGCCTCTTCTGCCGATTTTGGTAATTTTGGGTGGCGGCCTGATTCTTGGCGCCTTGGGCGTGTCGCGTGTACACGCTTCGAAGAAGGATTAGTTGCGTAGAGGCCGGGGGAGTGGCGGCCCCCGGTACTTGGGCGGCATGCTGGCGTGGGGTAGTTGTATCCCCGTCAATGTGGTGCGAGGTGTTCTGTCATAAAACGGTTTCTTGGAATCTGATGTTGAGAAATACTCACACTGTCGATATAGTGAGCCTGTCCTAACAATGTCGATAGTATGGATACACACCAATGAAGATTTTCACATCTAGCACCCGCCTCTCCAAGGGAGCCTGCGCCCTCGCCGTCGCTGGCGCTGTCGCCCTGCCCCTGGCACCCGTTCTCGCCGAGAACATTAATATTGTTGCCCAGAACGTTGCCGCACAGAACGTCGCTGCAGGCGACCAGGCAACTGCTGGCGCGTCCTTCGGTTGGGGCGTGCGCGCCTCCTTCCTGTCCTATAACGGTATGCCCCGCGAAATGACCGACGGCGCAGCCTGGGACGCAACCGCAAAGCAGTTCACCTTCACCCCGACCTCCACCACCGTCTCTGAAGACGGCAAGCAGGTCACCCTGCAGGCTGCCGGTCGCCTCTGGTTCACCGGCCACTGCGCCGAAGGTCAGGACCCCGAAACCGGTTGCGCCCTGAACCTCACCTTCTCCAACCCCCGCGTGGAACTGAACCTCGCTGACGGCACCGGCTCCCTCTACATGACCGTGCGCACCAAGAACTACGCCAGCGGCAAGTTCGAGGGCCCCATGGAAGTCAAGATGGCGACCCTGAGCACCGGCACCGCCAAGCAGAGCGAGAAGGACGGCGTGGTCAGCATCAGCGGCATCTCCGCGAACCTGACCGCCGACGGTAACCACGCCTTCTCCGACTTCTACAACGAAGGCGCCAGCCTCGACCCGCTGAGCATCTCCTACACCGGTAGCGCAGCCAACGCCCCCAAGAGCGCCTACAGCGCCGCCGAGTCCTACAACACTGGTGCGGGCGTGAACCAGCCCCAGAACACCGCACGTCTGGGCCAGAACCACATCGTGCACGTGGCACCCCCGAGCTTCAGCGGCGACACCACCTACACCGTGCTGAACAGCTCCAACCTGAAGATGACCGACACCGGTGTTCTGAAGGCAATCAAGGGCGTTTTCGCTGTGGACGCTGACGGCAACCGCATGCTCGTCATCGGCAGCGAGACCAACAAGCCCGAGCTGTACACCGTGACCGCTGAGGGTAAGCTCGTCTCCTCCGGTATCTACTCCGACGCAGAGCTCGGCGCCAACACCGTCAAGGCAATCGGCTACAACCCCGCCAACAACACCTGGGGCATCCTCAGCATTGACGGCCAGGGCGGCGGCAAGCTGACCATTATTGACGCATCCGGTAAGGCAACCTCGCAGGCTCTGCCGAAGCCCGACTCCATCGACCCGCAGGTTGTGAACGCCTACTCGCTCGACGAGTACTACGGCGACTCGTTCTCCAACAACACCGTGACCCTCGCGCCGCTGCCCGACGGTAGCTTCGTGTACGCACCGTCGACCTCCATCTACGATGCGTCTGGCGAAAAAGTGGTCCAGAAGGGCCACCTGCTGCACCTGAGCAGCAACGGCGTGTCCCTGGTGCCGAACTCCTCGCCCGAGGGCTACACCACCACCCTGTCCTCGACCCTGGTCAGCCCCAAGGGCTACATTTACCGTTGGAACAACTGGTCCGGCGGTAAGGTCCAGGTTCTCAAGTACGAGAACGGCACTTTCAGCGTGGTCCGCGAGTCCTCAACCCTTGAGGGCTTCGAGAAGACCGAGGTCGCCACCATGTTCCTGACCCGCGCGGGTAACGTGGTCGTGGTGGATGCATCCGGCTCCCGCCTGGTGTTCATGGATGACACCCTGAACAAGGTGAACGAGGTGGTGCTCTCCTCGATGCGCAAGACCGACAAGAGCGGCGGCTACAACGCTCTCGAACTGCCCAACGGCGATATTATCTACCCGACCAGCTTCGAGAACCCGAACACCTACGAGGATCAGCTGTGGCTGAACCGCCTGGCAGCGAACTCGGCACCGGCACCGGCACCTGAGCCGACCAAGGCACCGGAACCGACTAAGGCACCCGAGCCGACCAAGTCTGCTGAGCCGACTGTTGCCCCCACCGCGGAGCCCACTAAGTCTGCTGAGCCGACCGTTGCTCCCATCGCTGAGCCTACCGTGGCACCCTCTGCAACTGCAGAACCCACCATGACGCCTTCTGCAAGCGCTGAGCCTACCGCGGAGCCTTCGGTAACGGCTGAGCCCACTGCGACCGCAGAACCGACTGCTGAGCCTTCTGCAAGCGCTGAGCCTACCGCGGAGCCTTCGGTAACGGCTGATCCCACTGCGACCGCAGAACCGACTGTTGAGCCTTCTGCAACCGCTGAGCCCAGCGTGACCGCAGAACCCACCGCAGTGCCTTCGGAGGAGCCCACCTCGCCGTCTCTGCCGACCGCGTCCGTGGTGCCTTCTGTCGCCCCGAGTGCTTCTGCAACCCCGAGTGCATCGGTGAGCGCATCCCCGACCGCGGTTCCGAGCGTTCCCGCCGTGACCCCCTCGGCGACCGTGTCCGCATCGGCGTCCGCATCGGCATCTGCTAGCGCGTCTGCTTCTTCGAGTGTTTCTGCGAGCGCGTCGAGCTCCGCAAGCAGCTCCAGCAGCGCATCGGCGAGCGAATCGGCATCTTCGAGCGCCTCTGCTTCCGCGAGTGCTTCCGCTTCTGAGAGCAGCACCGCCGACCAGAACACTGCCGGCCACAAGGGCGGCTCCAACGGCGGTTCTGATGCTGGTTCCGGCGCATCCGACAACTTGGGTGTGAGCGGTTCCAATGGTGGTTCCTCTAACGGTGGTTCCTCCCTCGGTGGTGGTTCTTCCGCAGGTAGCTCCTCGACCTCCGGTAGCTCCTCCTCGAAGCTGGCTCAGACCGGCGCATCCGGCGCTATGTTCGCCGCAGCAGCTGGTGCTATCACCCTGGCTGCAGGTACCGCACTGGTTGTGGCACGCCGCCGCAAGAGCTAAGATTTAGCCTTCGCGCAACACCCCGCTTCGTCACTCGTTTATGAGTGGGGAAGCGGGGTGTTCCTTTCATACAATGGAAATATGACTATTCTGAATGTAATCGCAACCTCGCACGGCACCGACTCGGTCGCCGGTCGCGAGGCTATCACGCTGATTCGTGAGCAGATTAAGTTCCTGCTCGCTCAGCGTAACGACGGTGTGGAGTACCGTGTCCACGCCGCATATGTGGATGTGGAATCTCCCAGCGTTGATGATGCCGCAGCCTCCCTGCCCAATGATGAGCCCTGCGTTATTGTGCCGATTCTGCTGTCGACCGGCTTCCACACTCAGGTGGATTTGCGCCGTGCCGCACGCAATAGCGGCATTGAGCGTATCAGCATTGGTGAGTCTCTGGGCCCGGATTCTCGCCTTGCCGCGCTGACCCGCGCCCGTTTGGAGGAGGCTGGCTGGACTCCCGGCGACGGCCCCGTGGTTCAGGGTGCTGCCGGTTCTTCTCGTGCTGATGGTCGTGCGGACATGAGCCGCGCGGCTGAGCTACTGGCAGAGGAGTTGCACGTTCCGGTGCATCACGGCTTCATTGCCGCGATTGATCCGAAGTTCCACGAGGTCGTTGCCGAACATCAGCCTAAGTTTGCTGCGACCTACCTGCTGGCGGAGGGTTTCTTCGCCGGTAAGATGCGCCGTGATGCTGAGTCGACCGGTGTGCCGGTGAAGGTTGCCGCGCCGCTGGTGAACGCGCAGGGTGGCGCTTCTGCTGCCGTGGTGGCGGAGTGCTTCATTGACCGCATGGATGAGGCTATTGCCCAGCTGGATGCCGCCTAACAGCTCAGGTTTGCGGTGCGTGTAGATACGCTCGTAAGGCTGAAAGTGTTAATACAAAAAACCTCGGGACGTCATGGTCCCGAGGTTTTTGTGTTGCTGTGTTTGAGTAGCCGTAGGCGGCTGAACGTTTAGGCGGTCTTGAGATAGACGTCGCCGTCGCGGACCTCTACGGGGTAGACCTTGATGGAGTAGGAGGGGTCAGAGAGGCACTCGCCGGTGGTCAGGTCGTAGACCTCCTTGTAGAGGGGGGAGGTGATGGTGGGGTTGCCGTTCTTCTCGCCGACGATGCCGCGTGCGAGGACCAGTGCCTGGCTGTGCGGGTCGAGGTGGTCGCTGGCGAAGATGCCGTGCTTGGTCTTGTAGATGGCGTACTGGTAGCCGTCGACCAGGGCGACTTCACCCCAGTTTTCTTCGAGGTCAGATTCGGCGCAGATGCGTACCCAGTTCTCAGCCATGGGGGTTTCCTTTCGAAGTGGTGGTCTGCGCCGCGCGGGGTGCAGGACACAATAGCGATTCGTGTGTTCTTTGTTTGGAGTTTACCTTATGAAACCCACATTTGGAAATGGGGCGCGCGGAGGGTGCTAAAGGTTATTTTTACCCTAAAAGATGACCTTGAATTTTATAGATTAGCCTTACCTAAATTAAGTCTAGATAAGGTAAGAATACCCTATTCTAGCCCGGTATTCCGCGGATTTTTTTGGAAAATTTTCCCAAAAAATGCGGATTTTCGATACTTCAACCCCGCGCTAGCGTGTACGATAAAAGTCGTAGTTTAAAACGCCTTTTGACTGCCTGAAAAAACAACATAATCCCACACAAAAATGTTTCGTAATTTTCAGATGCATTCTAAAGAAGCGGGCGCTTCAACTACTCGGTACGCATCAGATACGAGCCCAACGGTACGGAAACTAGGAGTTCCAACGCCGGGCACGGTCCAGTCGCACGCTGAGGGTAGATAAGTGCCATGAACTACCTGCATTACAACTAGGAAGGAAAATCCATGTCGCACACCCCCCGCAACATTCTCGTTGTCGGCGCAGGCCCGGCTGCGTGGCGTTTTGTACGCGCGTACCACGAAGGCGCTGAAGCTGCCGGTCGCGCAGCGGACACCATCACCGTCCTCAACGACGAGCCCTACATCCCCTACGACCGCGTTGCTATCGAGCAGATTTTCAAGGACACCGAGAAGGACCTGACCCTCGGTGACCCCGAACTGTGGAATGCAGAGAACATCAACCTGGTCAATAACTGCCACGCAGAGAAGCTTGACCGCACCCGCCGTGTTGTCACTGACACCGAGGGCAACGAGTACCCCTACGACGTGCTGGTTTTCGCAACCGGTTCCCGCGCGGTTCGCATCCCCATTCTTAACTCGGACGCCGCACACGTCTTCCGCACCATTGACGATGTGAAGAACATGGTCTCCGAGGTCAAGCGCCTGCAGTCCACTCTCGGCCGCGCACCCCGCGGTATCGTCGTCGGTGGCGGTCTGCTCGGCCTCGAAGCAGCTGAGGGTCTGAAGGACCTGGGCGCAGAGCCCACCATCCTGGACGTGGCTCCCTGGTTGCTGTCCGTTGAGGTTGACCAGGGCGGCGGTTACGCCGTGAACGCCCAGATTAAGGCAACCGGCATTGATATTGAGACCGGCGTGTACATCTCCGGCATCAACAAGGACGCTGACGGCAACGTCGTCTCCGTCTCCATCGCAGACTCTCCCTCCGAGGACGCAGAAATCCGCACCCTGCCCGCCGACATGGTGGTCTTCGGCGCCGGTATTCGCCCCAACGATGAGCTGGCACGTGACGCTGACCTGGCACTGGGTGAGCGCGGCGGTATTCTCGTCAACGACGCATGCCACTCCTCCGACGAGCACATTTGGGCTATCGGTGAGGTCGCCTGCGTGCTGGGCCGCACCTGGGGTCTGGTCGCACCGGCTAACGCTATGGCTGACGCTGTGGCAGCTAACCTGCTCAACGACAACGAAGAAGCTCAGGTTGAAGAGTTCGACATCGCAACCAAGCTGAAGTTCTCCGGCGTTCAGGTGGCTGGCTTCGGTGACCGCCGCGGCACCACCGAGGGCTGCCTCGAGGTTCTGTTCGCAGACCCCGCACGCGGCATGTACCAGAAGATTGTGACCAGCGGCGACGCAAAGACCCTGCTCGGTGGCGTGTTCGTCGGTGACACCGCTCCCTTCGACTCCCTCAAGCCCCTGCTTGGCCGCGAGCTGCCCGCTGAGCCGAACGTCTACTTGACCGCAGCTGGCGGCGGCGACGGCATCCCCGACACCGAACTGCCCGACGACGCAATCCTGTGTTCCTGCAACAACATCAGCTTCGGTGCTGTCCGTGAGGCAATCGTAGACGGCAACCACGATGTTGCATCCTTGAAGTCCTGCACCACCGCGGGTACCCAGTGTGGTTCCTGTGTGCCGATGCTGCAGAAGACTCTGGAACAGCAGATGAAGAAGATGGGTCTGACCGTCTCCAAGGCACTGTGTGAGCACTTCGACTTCTCCCGTGCAGAGCTGGCTGAGGCTGTGCGCCTGACCAACCTGGACGACTTCGACTCCGTGCTGGCACGCTTCGGTCGCGGTGGCGACGGCTGTGCAATCTGTAAGCCGACCGTTGCGTCGATCCTCTCCTCCTTCCGCAACTCCTACGTCCTGGATGCAGGCCGCGGTGGTATTCAGGAGACCAACGACCGTGCACTGGCGAACATGCAGAAGAACGGTACCTACTCCGTCGTTCCGCGTATTCCCGCAGGTGAGATTCCCGCTAAGAAGCTGGGCGTCATCGCAGAGGTTGCTGAAGAGTTCGGCCTGTACGTGAAGATTACCGGTGCACAGCGTATCGGTATGTTCGGTGCTCGCCTGGAGCAGCTGCCCTACATTTGGGAGCGCCTGGTGGATGCAGGCTTCGAGTCCGGTCAGGCATACGGTAAGTCCCTGCGTAACGTGAAGTCCTGCATGGGTTCGACCTGGTGCCGCTTCGGCGTTCAGGACTCCACCGGCATGGCAATCCAGCTGGAGAACCGTTACCGCGGTCTGCGTTCCCCGCACAAGTTCAAGTTCGGCGTTTCCGGTTGTAACCGTGAATGTGCTGAGGCACAGGGCAAGGACGTTGGTCTGATTGCAACCACCAACGGCTGGAACCTGTACCTGGGCGGTAACGGTGGTGCAAACCCCGCTCACGGTCGCCTCTTCGTCAAGGACGCTTCCAGCGAGGACATCATCCGCTACATTGACCGCTACCTGATGTACTACATCCGCACCGCAGACAAGCTGCAGCGTACCGCTCGCTGGCTTGAGGACCTGGATGAGGAGCACGGCGACGGCCTGGCACACCTGCAGTCCGTCCTCATTGAGGACTCCCTGGGCGTGTGCGAGGACCTGGAGCGCGACATGCAGCGTCACGTTGACTCCTACGAGGACGAGTGGGCAGCAACCCTGAAGGACGAGCGTCGCCTGCGCCGCTTCCGTGCCTTCATCAACGAACCCAACGGCAGCGACGAGGGTTCGCACTTGTACGTGCTGGAGCGCGAGCAGATTCGCCCCGCAACCCCCGAGGAAATTGCGGCGGCAGAAGCTGGCGAGTCCAACACCGTCCTGCTGACCGGTGCCAAGATTCCCGTGGGTAAGCCCAGTGACCTCAACCCGGTCCCGGCAGCATAGTATGTGCCCGAAGATTCCTCCGTTCCCGCCCCGCGAGTTCGCCACTATTGACGAGGTGCTCGCGGGCGGGGCGCCCGGGCACACCCTGGACGATAGCGTGACGGAACGCGGCATTCTTCTGCCCGGCGAGCCCGCCGAGAACCCCGGCAAGGTCTACATTGTGGGCGGTGGCCCCGGTGCCGCTGACCTGCTGACCCTGCGTGCGGCACGTGCCCTGAGCGAGGCTGACGTGGTCCTTCTGGATCACCTCGCCCCGCAGGAGTACGGCGAGTATGCACCGAACGCCCTCATCGTTGATGTGGGTAAGGTTCCCGGTAAGCACGCTGTTCCGCAGTCCCGCATTCAGCAGCTCATGATTGATTACGCGCTCTCGGGTAAGACCGTGGTGCGTTTGAAGGGCGGCGACCCGTACGTGTACGGTCGCGGCGCTGAAGAGCTGGATGCGTGCATCGCCGCCGGCCTGGAGGCTGAGGTTATCCCCGGCATTACCAGCGCTATTGCGGTTCCTGCGCGTGCGGCTATTCCGGTGACCCTGCGTAAGGTGTCCTCGATTTTCACCGTCATTTCTGGTCACTCCGGCCTGTCGGAGACCGAAGTGTCGGCTGTTGAGGCGACCCTGCGCGCCCAGGGCACCGTGGTGCTGCTGATGGGCGTTCGTACCCTGCCCGATACGGTGGCGTCTCTGCTCTCTCGTGGGATTGAGGCTGACACGCCGCTGGCAACCATCGAGAACGGTTTCTCTGAGAAGGAGCGCGTGACTGTCACGACCCTTGAGAACGCTCAGGTGGATTGCGCATCGGTCAAGGCGCCGGCTATTACCGTCATCGGTGAGGTCGTGCATTATGCTCGCGATAATCAGAACCGCTTTGTGAGCGAGGTTCACGAGCGTCTGCGTGAGCGTTCCACCTCCTAGAGGCGGTGCGCTAGATAGCACTGTGCATTAGATAGCACTGTGCATTAGATAGCACGGTGCGTTAGATAATATTGCGCAGCCCCGCATCCTTGGTTTTTCCTAGTTGCCAAGGAGCGGGGCTGTTGCTGTGCCGGCTGGTGCTGCTGTGCCGAGTTGTATTGTTGCACTGGGTTATATTGCTGTGCCGGGAACACCGGGCAGCGCAGGGAAACGCTGCGGCGCAAAAACACCGGCATAAAAACACTGGCATAAAAACAGCGGCACAAAAACATACGAAAGCGGGGCGGGTATCGGTTGGTACCCGCCCCGCTTTGTCAGGGGTGTTGCTCTCAGATTCTAGAGTCTCAGAGCCTAGACCTTGAAATCGTTGCTGCTACCGGAACTAGAGCTACCGGAGCCGCCACCGCTGGACTTGCTTGCCGAAGCTGATGAGGAGGGACCCTCAAAGACCTTGCGGAATTGGTCGCTGTACTGGGACACGAAGTACTCGCGGCTGGTCACGCGCCACTTGCCCTCGGCGTACACCACGTAGATAACGACATCCAGGGTGCTTGCCTTCTGAACCTCACCGGTGCCCTTCTGGTAGATGGTGTATTCCTTGACGACATCCCGGCAGGGGAACGCCACAACAGCCAGATCGGAAGAGGCAAGAGCCTTCCCGTCCTTGTCGTCACGGATGCTCAGCTTGCTCTCGTAGTCCTTGGTCCAACCACCCGCGGCGTAGAGCTTAGCAATAGCCTTCAGGTTGTTGACCAGGCCGCTGTCAGCGCCGTGGACCAGACCCTTGAGGTACTGCAGGTCGCCGTTGTACATCGCGGCAATGTACGCGCTCTGGTAAGCAGCCAGGGTCTTGTAAGCGCCTTCGAGGGAGACGGTACGCTGAGCCACCGTATCAATGACCGGGATCGGAACATTCTTCGCGGGGGAGGTGTCGGTCGGCTCAACATAGTGCGCAATGGCGGGCTTGTACTCGTACTTGACGTCGCCAATGTACTTCTTATAGTCCTTCATGAACTCGTCGGACGGAATAATCTTCGCGGTGGTACGGCTGGACGAGGACGAAGACGACGACGAAGCAGAGGCGGATGCCGAAGCCGAGGCGGACTCAGAAGGCGAAGCCGAAGCCGAGGGGGATGCGGAGGCGCTCGGGGAGCCGGAGAAAGTATCGCCGGTACCGGTGGGGCGAATATCCTTGTTGAAAGCACATCCTGCTAGAGCCAAAGCACCGGCGGTCAGACCGCCAAAAAGAACGGTGCGGCGGGTCAATCCGTTTCGGTCGTTAGCAGAGAGGTTGGCGTGTGCACTCGGCCGGAAGGACATGGTATCTCCTGAAAATGGTTGATTGAGGTAGCTCGCTTCACAACGCTGTGATGCGTACGAAAGGATCCGCCTCATCGTTCTTGTATGGTGCGCGGTACAAAGGGGGTACCGGGATACGGGTGTGCCGGAGCGTGAACTGCGGCGGTATGAAGTATCCACTTCCTACTATAGAAGACTGGTTTTAAAACTTCGTCAAAAAACCCTGGACATTGTCTTTAAGACACAATAACCCAAAGTCGGTGAGGTGCAGGGGTGACTGTGCCTCAACGACTTTGGGCTAGTGCGTATGAAATTGATGAAACGGGGCTAGTTTAGACCTTGCCGGATTAGACCTTAGTGGAGCCGCGACCCGAGGACGAAGAACCGCTAGAACCGGCAGAACTGGAACCTCCGGAGCCAGAAGAACCGGAAGAGCCCTTGCCGCCATTCAGACGCTCGTTCAGATAATCGTTGCCGATTCGCCACCACTTACCCTCGGTGTAGAGCATCACGTGCGGAATGGCTACCTGAGTAATCGCCGGTATCTTGCGTTCGGTGCCGTCCGGCTGATGGATGGCGGTGGCAGAATACTTGGCGTCCATCATGATTTCTACGTAGCCGTCACCGTTCTTCAGGGCGGTTCGAGGCTCCGTATTCCGCATGGAAATGCTGCACGTGAAGTCCATGTACCAGCCGTTCTGCTCATACAGTTCCTTGACTGCTTTAACCTCGTCGATGGCGCTCTTGTCTGCCGGGTAGGTCAGCTCAATCGCCTGATCTGCATAGTGGCCATCCTTGAGTGCGGCGATCTGAGCACTGTAGTAGGCACGCAACGTCTCGTAGGCGCCCTGGAAGGTCGGTTCTTCACGGTGCGGAACGGTCTTGAGGGGCTTAGGTACGTTCTTCGCAGGGGAAGAATCCGTTGCGGGCTGGTACTCGCCCATGTATTCGCCGGTCAGCTTCAGAGGGCCGGGGTACTTTTCCCAACCCTCAACGAGTGCATCCTCAGATACGGGTACGCGTGCCGCGCTGGAGGAGCTGCTTGTGGCATGTGCTGAAGCACTTGCCGATGCGCTCGCGGAGGAAGTAGCGGTAGCAGATGCCGAACTAGATGCAGAGGGCGAAGCGGTCGCGGAAGGGGTGGGGGAGCCTACCTTAGCTTTTGCCTCTTCGCTCAGCGGGCGAATATCGGAGGCGCAACCAGCCATGAGGGAAACCGCACCACCGAGCAGCAGGGTGCGGCGACTCACAAGGCGGGACGTAACGGAACGGGCACTCGAAGAGCGGTCGGATGAGAGCATCGGTGAACTCCTTGATCTTTTCCGAGGCGGGCTCGGGGCACCCGGCGGCGGGCGCGTGGTTGTATGGCGTGTTGGGTGAGGCCGTGAAAGGGGGGTGAAAACTTTGGGCAAATGCCGCGGTTTTAGCCCCGTCCGGAAGTGACCTCGGGTGTACCTCACGCTGTGGGCGAGGGGTACTCGTGAACTCATCGTTGAGACTGCTGCGGTCACGCCCGGGCGAGGGGGTAGATGCTATCGAATCATCATTGATGTGTTGCACGATTCATTTTAGACTATTTTGAGGTCAAAATGCACGAAAGTACACCTTAGTAATCCCTGGGAGTCTATGGGGTGCTCAAGATATCAATCACTGTAAAGTATTACGGTCATACCCTGTTGATGAGGAGCTATGTGACGGGGGCAGCTACTCGGCAAGGGAGCTGTGCATATATCAGATTAAGTGATTTCAGTCATATTTATGACTTGAAAAATAAAAGAGCTGTACCTTGGTGTTTTTCAGAAGATGGGGGAGAAGGGGGTGTGTAACTTAACCTTCTGCCCACGAGGAAGTTTTCAATACTTCAGAAGAAATACCCGATTCAATAAGGGAAAACCCGCTCAACAATCCCCAAATATGCACTCTATTCACCCGCTATGCACTGCTGGATAATCCGGAAAAACCGGTTCCCACACGGGATGCCGAGGGGGTGAAAACTTGCAGGGGTGAATATCTAGTGGAATTACATCGGTGTTCACCCCATATCTTGTGGTTGCACTGGGGGTAATCCCGCAAGTTCCCCCAAAAAAATCGAAACCCACTTAAAGCAACACGCAAGGAATGTAAAAACATACATCCTTAAACACGCCCGAGTGCGGGGCGGGTTAAGACCCCTTAAGCCCCCTACTCGCTCTAAATATCGCCGAACGAAGAACCATTCTGTTTTGCGCCCCCAGCATCGGCGCATCAGAAAAGTGCTGTTCAAACCCACACCCCGCGGGGTTGCATACAGACACAAAAGCCACATAAACTATTAGTGTTTGCAACGACCCGGCCATCACCGGCGAGCAATTCGGAAGAACGGACCGCACCTGCGGGCACCCGCCAATCGCTGCGGCGAGGGTGTCTTAGCGGAAGAGATGTAGTCCCAGTAGAACCGGACGGTTAAGCCCGATATAGCTGTAATAAGCGACTGATACCCGCCCAACGCGCCGCTCTTCCGGTGGCTAGGTATCGCGGACATACGCCGCGGCACCCCGTAGCCCCGGGAGGGTTCGGTGCGTTGAGCTGTTAAATTCAGTAAGCAAGGTGGTACCGCGCCGCATCCTGCCCCCGGCACAGCCCGGATCAGTCAGCGATGCCCAGGCGTCCTTGCACCCGTCATGTCAACCCTCACCCGCTGAAACGGTGCGGACGACGAGTGCTACGTACCCTGTCGCCCCGCCTCTCAGCGTTGAGAACAACAGATAAGGGCGCACAAACACATGTCCCATGTATATCCCAAGGCGAGCGCCTTCGAAGCCGCAGGAAGCGGCGTCACTGCATCGCCTAAGTTCCCCGCACTTGAAGAAGCAGTCCTCGACTACTGGAAGAAGGACAACACCTTCGCCGCATCCGTCGAGAACCGCCCCGCAGGCGAAAACGGCGAAAACGAATTCGTCTTCTACGATGGCCCTCCCTTCGCTAACGGCCTGCCCCACTACGGCCACCTGCTCACCGGCTACGCCAAGGACCTCGTCGCACGCTACCAGACCCAGCGCGGCCACAAGGTAGAACGCCGCTTCGGCTGGGACACCCACGGCCTGCCCGCAGAACTCGAGGCAATGAAGCAGCTCGGCATGACCGACAAGCGCGAAATCCTCGAAATGGGCATCGACAACTTCAACGACGCTGCCCGCGCATCCGTGCTCAAGTACACCAACGAGTGGGAAAAGTACGTCACCCGCCAGGCACGCTGGGTTGACTTCGAGAACGACTACAAGACCCTGAACGTCGAGTACATGGAGTCCGTCATCTGGGCGTTCAAGCGCCTCTACGATAAGGGCCTGACCTACCAGGGCTTCCGCGTGCTGCCCTACTGCTGGAAGGACGAGACCCCCCTCTCCAACCACGAGCTGCGCATGGACGACGACGTGTACAAGGACCGCCAGGACCAGACCGTCACCGTCGCATTCCGCCTCACCGCAGACACCGCCCTCGGTGCTGACGAGAAGGTCGCCGCAGAACTCGACGGCGTCGAAGCACTCGCATGGACCACCACCCCCTGGACCCTGCCCACCAACCAGGCGCTCGCCGTCGGACCCGAAATCGAATACTCCGTCGTACCCGGCGCAGGCAAGTTCGAGGGCCGCTCCTTCCTGATCGCCTCCGAGCTGCTCGGCTCCTACGCCAAGGACCTCGGCTACGAAGGCGACCAGCCCGAACAGGACGCAGCTGCAGCCGTCACCGCACGCTACACCGGCTCCCAGCTCGAGCACGTGCGCTACACCCCGCTCTGGGACTACTTCGCAGACACCGAAAAGTGGGGCACCGAAACCTCCTGGCAGATCCTCGTCGCCGACTACGTCACCACCGGTGACGGTACCGGCATCGTCCACCAGGCACCCGCCTACGGTGAAGACGACCAGAAGGTCTGTGAAGGCTACGGCATTCCCGTGATTCTCTCCCTCGACGAAGGCGCAAAGTTCCTGAACCTCTTCGCCGAGCCCACCGCCTCCGGCTCCACCGCCCTGGCTGAGATTGCAGGCGTGCAGGCATTCGACGCGAACCGCACCATCATCAACGCCCTCAAGGCAGACGATGTGCTGATTCGCGAGAAGTCCTACGTGCACTCCTACCCGCACTGCTGGCGTTGCCGCACCCCGCTCATCTACCGTGCAATCACCTCCTGGTACGTGAAGGTCACCGACTTCAAGGACCGCATGTACGAGCTGAACAAGCAGATCAACTGGATCCCCGAAAACGTGAAGTACGGCCAGTTCGGCAAGTGGGTTGAGAACGCACGCGACTGGTCCATCTCCCGTAACCGCTTCTGGGGCTCCCCGATCCCCGTGTGGGTTTCGGACGACCCGAACTACCCGCGCATGGACGTGTACGGCTCCCTCGAAGAGCTCAAGGCAGACTTCGGCCGCCTGCCCCTGAACAAGGACGGCGAACCCGACCTGCACCGCCCGTACATTGACGAGCTGACCCGCCCGAACCCGGACGACCCGACCGGTAAGTCCACCATGCGCCGCGTGGAAGACGTGCTCGACGTCTGGTTCGACTCCGGCTCGATGCCCTACGCACAGGTGCACTACCCCTTCGAGAACCAGGAATGGTTCGAGAACCACTATCCGGCAGACTTCATCGTCGAGTACATCGGTCAGACCCGCGGCTGGTTCTACGTGCTGCACGTCCTGGGGACCGCGCTCTTCGACCGCCCCGCGTTCAAGAACGTCATCAGCCACGGTATTGTGCTCGGCTCGGACGGTCAGAAGATGTCCAAGTCCCTGCGCAACTACCCGGACGTCTCCGAGGTCCTCGACCGCGACGGCTCCGACGCAATGCGCTGGTTCCTGATGTCCTCCCCGATTCTGCGCGGCGGCAACCTGATCGTGACCGAGCAGGGCATCCGCGAGGGTGTTCGCCAGGTCATGCTGCCGCTGTGGAACGTCTACCACTTCTTCGCCCTGTACGCTAACGCCGCCAACAACGGCGAAGGCTACAGCGCAAAGCTCAAGTACGACTCGCAGCACGTGATGGACCGCTTCATCCTCGGCAAGACCCGCGAACTCATCGAGCAGGTCACCGCAGCGATGGACTCCTACGACATCTGGAACGCCTGCGAATCCCTGCGCCAGTACGCCGACGCACTGACCAACTGGTACGTGCGCCGCTCCCGCGAGCGCTTCTTCAACGAAGACACCGACGCATTCGACACCCTCTACACCGCACTGGTGACCGTGTCGAAGGTCGCCGCGTCCCTGCTGCCGCTCAGCAGCGAGGAAATCTACCGCGGCCTCACCGGTGAACGCTCCGTGCACCTGGCTGACTGGCCCGAGGCATCCGCTTTCGCTGACGAGTCTGACCTGCTGGCTCTCATGCAGACCGTGCGTGAGGTCTGCTCCGCCGGTTCGGCACTGCGCAAGGAAAAGAAGATCCGCGTGCGCCAGCCGCTGCAGAAGATGACCGTGGCGATCGCACCCGAGCAGTTCGCTGCCCTGGGTACCGCTTTCGGCGAGAAGGGCGCGGAGTACTTCGCGAACATCGTCGAGGACGAGCTGAACCTGCGCCAGGTGGAGCTGGTCAGCGCCGACACCGTCGACCCCGCCGACTACGGCATCTCCCAGCAGCTGAAGGTCAACGCACGTGCGGCAGGCCCCCGCCTGGGCAAGCAGGTGCAGGTTGCCATTAAGGCATCCAAGTCCGGTGACTGGACCGTGACCGAGGACGGTACCGTCCTGGTCGGCGTGGCAGCTCTGGACGGCGGCCTGGCTCTGGAAGAGGGCGAATACGAGCTGGCAACCGTGGTTGCCGCTGACGCTGAGGGCGCTGAGCACACTGCGGCTGCGGTTCTGCCCGGCGGCTTCCTGGTCCTCAACATTGAGCTGACCGACGAGCTGGTTGCCGAAGGTATCGCCCGCGACACCATCCGCGCTATTCAGCAGGCACGTAAGGACGCCGACCTGAACGTTGCGGACCGCATCAACTTGAGCATCGCGGCACCGGAGGAAACTCTGGCAGCTCTGCGCGCCAACGAAGCACTGGTGACCGGCGAAACCCTCGCCGTGTCCCTGCAGCTGAGCGAAGCAGCCGAGCTGAGCATTAGCGTAGCCAAGGCATAAAACGCCTGAATCGTACGGCCGTCCCGCCCCCTTGACCGGGCGGGGCGGCCCGTCGTCTATCCCGCCGCACGGTTATCCCGCCGCACGGTGGGCCCCTGCCGGCACTGGCTGGTTATCCCAGTCCGGCTATCCCAGTGAGGAGAACAATGAGCGAGAAGAATTACCCCGCAATTCCCGACCCCGAGGGCGTGGAGCGGGTCTACGGTGAACTGCTGGCGCGAGCACCCGAAAACAAGATGGCGCCGCGTTTGGACGCCGTAGCGCGCGCCGTCGAAATCCTCGGCGACGTGCACCGTGCCGCGCCGGTCATCCACATCACCGGCACGAACGGCAAGACCAGCACCGCCCGCATGATTGAGGCGCTGCTGCTCGGCCACGACCTGCGCGTGGGCCGCTTTACCAGCCCGCACCTCGAAAGCGTTACCGAGCGTATCTGCATTAACGGCGCACCCGTACCCGATGCCACCTTCGTGCGCATTTGGGAGGAAATCGCCCCCTACCTGCAGATTGTGGACGCGGAGATGACCTCCCGCGGCGAGCCCGCCCTGACCTTCTTCGAGTCCGTTACCGTGCTCGCCTTCGCGATTTTCGCGGACGAGCCGGTGGACGTGGTGGTGCTCGAGGTCGGTATCGGCGGCACCTGGGACTCCACGAACGTTGCCGATGGCGTGGTTTCCGTGGTCACCCCGATCGGTCTGGACCACACCGATATGCTCGGTGATACCCTCGCCGAGATTGCGACCGAAAAGTCCGGCATTATCAAGCCCGGCGGCTTCCTGATTTCTGCCGCGCAGGACCCGGAAGCGGCGGATGTGTTGCTCGCCTCCGCCCGCGAGAAGGAAGCATCCTTCGCCTTCGAGGGCGTGGAGTTCGGCATTATCTCCCGTGAGCTTGCGGTCGGCGGTCAGCTGCTGACCCTGCGCGGCCTGGCGGGCGAGTACCCGGATGTGCCGCTCTCCCTGCACGGTGCGCATCAGGCGCAGAACGCCGTGGTGGCTCTTGCCGCCGTGGAGGCGTTCTTCGGCGGTCAGCGTCAGCTGCCCGAGGATGTGGTGCGTACCGCGTTTGAGACGGTGCGCTCGCCGGGCCGTCTGGAGGTTGTGCGCACCGAGCCGCTGACCATTCTGGATGCGGGCCACAACCCGCACGGCGTGCGCGCGTCTGCGGCCGCGCTGACTGAGGCGTTCAAGCTGTCGCACCTGCATTCCGTGGTCGGCATTTTGGGCGAGAAGGATGCCCTGGGCATGTTTGAGACCATGCGCGAAGAGTACGTGGACGCTTCTGACGGTACCTTCCGCCTGTACTTGGCGGCGTCGGATTCGCCGCGTGCGATTGCGCCGGAGCGTCTGCACGAGCTGGCGCTGGATGCGGGCCTGGACGAAGACTCGATCGAGGTGTTTGAGCACCTGGACGAGGCGATTGCCACCGCCATGGAGAACGCCCTCTTTGAGCAGGAGTCGGCTGGTGTGCTGATTACCGGCTCGATTACGGTCATTGGTGAGGCGCGTACCCTGCTGGCGGCACATGAGGAGGCGAAGACCCCCGGCGCTGAGGCTGAGGAGCTGCCGGATGAGCTGCCCGCCGAGGGTGCTTATGCGGGTTCTGCGGGTGCGGCGTCGGCTTCGACTCTGGCTGCCGCGGCGGCTGCGGCTGCCTCTGCTGAGCCGGATGAGCTGCTGGACGGCATCATGGCTGAGCTGGGTGGCGAGTCTGCGGCGGGTTCTTCGCTGGAGGATTCGCTGGGCCTGCCGCTGGGTGACTCGTACACCGATGATTTCTTCGGCGATGATGATTCCGAGGACGATGCGGATCACTAAGGCGACCTGTTGAGGTTGCAGACATGAGGCGGGGTGCCCCCTCCGGCTGGTTTTACTGGCTGGGGGAGTGGCGCCCTGCCTTTTTGTGCCTTCATGCGCTGCCCTTATTCGCTGCTCTCATGCTCCCACTCGAACACATGATTTCTCACGTGTTCCCATGGGCTCTCACCTAACCCCAATCGCTCAAATTCAACCGGCATCATCCGCTTTCACTCACCCAAACCCACCCAAAAATCGAAAAGAACGAAAATTTTCGTGCACCGGGGGCGCAAAACCGGGCACGCCGTGGCGTCACGGTGCTATATTCGCTGAGGCGCCGGCCCCAATGTCTGAGGCCGCACCAACACACCCGCACACATACGCATACCAGCGACGGTATGCCACATAGTGAAAGGCACCCATCATGCCCGCACCCTTCACCGATTTGATTGGCACCGATTCGTTCACCGAGTCCCTACGCCAGGAGAACCTCGCCACCTGGCTTTCCGCCACGAATCACCGTTTTGTTGCTGAGCTTTTTGACGGCTCGATTGCCCCGCAGGTCATGGCGGGGTACCTGGTGCAGGATTACCGATTCCTCGATACCTTCCTCGCCCTGATCGGTGGCGCTATCACCAACGCCGATACTCTCGCGGGCCGCCTGCGCCTCTCCAAGTTCGCGGGCGAAATCGCCGGTGACGAGAACACCTACTTCCTGCGCTGTTTTGAGGCTCTGGGCGTGACCGAGCATCAGCGTGAATCCATGCCCGATACGGAGGCGACCACCGGCTTCAAGCGTCTCTTCCTGGATGCGGCGGCAAGCGGCAGCTACGCGGCGATCCTGTCGGTGCTGGTGGTGTGTGAGGGTCTGTACCTGGATTGGGCGTCGAAGGCTCCCGCTAAGCGCCCGGATTCTTTTGTGCACCACGAGTGGATCACCCTGCACGACTACCCGGAGTTCCGTGAACTGGTTGATTTCCTGCGCCGAGAACTGGACCGTGTGGGCCCGTCGGATGCGCAGCGTGCCCGCGAGTTCTTTAGCCGCGCGGTGGAGTTGGAGCAGCTGTTCTTTGACGAGTCGTACACCCACCCGCTGCCCTAAGTAATACCCTTGATGAAACCCCCGGAAGGTTCCGCCCGCCGCTGAGTTGCGGGCACCTCCCGGGGTTTTTGCGTGCTGAAGAGGCCCTGAAGGCGCCACGAAAGCGCCCCGAAAGCGCGCCCATCTGCGTAAAATAGCGCGTCATAAAACAGAACATTTAGGCTGATGGTGTGCCATTTGGTGGTGTGAGAAGTTAGGATAAATGAGGTACTGCTTCCGGGGTGCTGGCTATGCCGCGCCGGTAAGTACCACCGTAAAACACTATCTAAAGGAGTCGTATGAGTACCGCCGCATCGAGTACTACCGAGCCTATCCACGCTGAACAAGAAGCGCAGCACGGGCACGCGGGAACCCCGGGCAGCTACTCAGACCGACAGCTCGGATTCTGGCTGGTTGGTGCCGGCCTGATTGCACTCATTTCTTCAGCGATTCTGGTGTATGAGCGCCTGCAGATTTACATTGATGCCGGCCACTCCACGGTCTGCGATATCAACGCCCTGCTCAGCTGTGGCACGGTGATGCGCACCCCGCAGGCGGAGGCTTTCGGCTTTCCGAACCCGTTCATTGGCCTGGTGGGCTTCTCGATTGTGGTGACTATCGGCGCCGCGATGATGGCGGGTGCACAGTTCAAGAAGTGGTTCTGGGTGTGCATGGACATTGGTTTGGCTGCGGCAACCGCGTTCATCATGTGGCTGTGGTACCAGACGACGTTCCAGATCAACGCCCTGTGCCTGTTCTGCATGATCGTGTGGATTATGACCATCACGCTTTTTGTGAAGACCACGGTCCGCAACGTCTCGGCGGGTGTTGTCCCGGCGTCGCAGTCGATGCGTGAGAGCGCTCGCGGCTGGTCCTGGTTTGCGATTAGCCTGTGGCTGATCCTGATTTTCGGCATTATTGTGATCCGCTTCTTCGAGGTCATTGTGAATATGCTGCGCTAAGCGTTTGAGGGTTGATGCCCCGAACATACAACGCCCCGGTGCCTGTTGGTGCCGGGGCGTTGCTGTGTCTGCGGGCGGGGGAGGTTGCGCCGACTGGTTGAGTCAGGCTGGGGTGCCGGGTAGCGGGGGAGGCGCCGGTGACCCTGCCGGTGGCGGTCAGCGGGGACGCGGCGCGGGTGCGTATAATGGTCAGGTATATTCTTGAGCGGCATCAGTCGGAGCGGTCCGCGGGTTTCACCTGCGGCGTTGACTGCCTGCCGTTCTGCTGGACACTAGATTCGTGATACCCCGTCGAGGAGAGCCGTGAAGACTGCCGGAATTGCTGCAATGGGCGCTGCTGCCGTTATTTTTCTGACTGCCCTGCTGTTGCTGACCGCCGGTCACTTCTCGCTGCTGTGGGTGATTCTGCTGGTGGTTTCTCCGTTTGTTTTTATTCTGGGTGTTCCGTTTGCGACCGGTTCCGGTCCGGAGTACCTGCCGACCGACCCGAAGCTTGCTCAGCAGGCACGTGAGGCGCGCGATGCGGAGCTGGGCCTCGACTAGCTTCTAGAGACTAGCCCCTCCTCTGAAAAGTTTTTTGAAGCCGGGTGTGCGCAAGTGGCACGCCCGGCTTTGCTGTACCCGCTAGATGTCCGCCGTAATGTACCTGCCGCAATGTGCCCGCGCATCCTGCCGGGAAATGGAGCCCGGATAGGATGGGCGGGGTGGCTTAGAGGTACCCTCTACCGGGTATAATGGAACACGGTGTCTTGTGCGCCCCGCACGCGCATAAAGATCCCCACCAACGCATCGAGGGAGAGTACCCGAAGAGCGTCGGCTATAAGCCGCGGAGCATAACTGTCGCACCGCGCGTGCCGCCCGCCTCGGCGAAGAAACCCGAAGACCGGCAGGGCACCCAGGAAGGGTGTGAGCGTGCCGTGCTCGAGAGCGAGGTGGCTGTGACCGTCGCGGCGCGCTCTGCGTTCCGCCCGCTCGCCCCCTACGGCAGAAGCACTGAACGAGATAGTGCCCGGTAGCGCCGATGAATGCGCACCGTAGGGTGAGGCTTGAGCCGCGGTGGCAGCAACTAGGCTTTGCGCTGTATGCGCGCTGTTAAAATCCTTGCGGTGCGGAGCAGGGTGTAACGAAAGAAGATTAATGTCTGACGAGAAGAACGTCGAACTTGGGGTTTTTGAGGCGCTGAACGCCCTCGCGGAGGAGAAGAACGCCTCTGCAGAGACCCGTGAAACTCTGCGTAAGAATGTTCGTGAGAGCTCTGATGCCCAGCAGGGCACTGAGCGTCGCCGTCCGGGTCGCCCGAAGAAGGAGAAGACTCCTGAGGTTCCCCTGGATGAGGCGATTGCTGCCGGCCTGACCAGCCTGCGTAACGCTAAGGCTAAGCACGCGCCGGCACCGAAGGTTGCCGCTCCCGTTGCGTCTGAGACCGAGGTTGCTTCTACTCTGGATAGCCTGTTTGAGGCTGCTGAGAAGAAGGCGGCTGAGCCTGCTGTCGTGGAGAACACCGCAAAGGTGGAGACCGTCGAGAAGACTGCAAAGGTCGAGGAAGTTGTTGCTCCCGCCGCTGAGGCCGCTGAGCCTGCCGTTGAGGTGAAGGAAGAGACCGCCAAGGTTGAGGTCGTAACCCCCGCAAAGGCTGAGGAAGCTGAGAAGACCGAGGCTGCCGTTGAAGCTCCTGTTGCTGAAGATACTGAGCAGAAGGCTGAAGAGGCTGCCGCTGAGCAGCCCGCCGAGGCTGCTGCAGTTGCTGAGGAATCCGCAACCGAAGAAGCTGCACTCGAGGCACCCGCCGCAGAAGAGTCTGCTGAGGAGTCCGAGGAACCGGCTGAGCCGGTAAAGACCATTAGCGACCTGCAGCGCGAAAAGCTGCAGGAGCTGCGCTCGCGTACCCCCATGGGTGCGATGCCGCTGTTCATGGCTCCCGAGCCGGAGGAGCTGAGCGAGCTCGCTGTTGCTGTCAAGCTGGAGCGTGAGGCACGCCGTGCCGCTGCCGAGGAGCAGAAGCGTAAGGAGCGCATGGAGCGCCGCCGCGAGGAGGCTGCTGCTGAGGCTGAGGTGACGAGCCACCGTCGCCGTCGCCGTCGCCGCGGTACCGAAGATATTGAGATTGAGGGCGGCGTTGATGATGACGTTGAGACCGTCACCAAGGTGCGTGCACCGCGCCTGGCTGACTCTCACGCATCCAACACTGTGACCGGTGTGCGCGGTTCTACCCGCCTGGAGGCGAAGCGCGTGCGCCGCCGCGAGTCCCGTTCCCTGGGTCGCCGCCGCCACATCGTGACTGAGGCTGAGTTCCTGGCTCGCCGCGAGTCCGTGGACCGCCAGATGCTGGTTCGTCAGAAGGACGGCCGCATCCAGATTGGTGTGCTTGAGGACGGCGTGCTGGCTGAGCACTTCGTGTCCAAGACCCAGCAGGATTCCCTGATTGGCAACGTGTACCTGGGTAAGGTTCAGAACGTTCTGCCGTCCATGGAAGCTGCGTTCGTTGACATTGGACGCGGCCGCAACGCTGTGCTGTACGCGGGCGAGGTCAACTGGGATGTCACCGGCCTGGACGGTGCACCCCGCAAGATTGAGAACGCTCTGAAGCCCGGCGATTCGGTTCTGGTGCAGGTCACCAAGGACCCGATTGGTCACAAGGGTGCCCGCTTGACCAGCCAGGTTTCCCTGCCCGGTCGCTTCCTGGTGTACGTGCCGGGTGGTTCGATGACCGGTATTTCCCGCAAGCTGCCTGACACTGAGCGTGCTCGTCTGAAGAAGATTCTGAAGGACAAGCTGCCCGAGGGTGCCGGCGTAATTGTTCGTACCGCGGCGGAGGGTGCTTCTGAGGAGGAGCTGACCCACGACATTAACCGTCTGCGTGCGCAGTGGGAAGAGATTCAGGAGAAGGCTAACTCCCGCAAGGTGCTGGCTCCGGAGATGCTCTACCAGGAGCCCGACCTGATGATTAAGACCGTGCGTGACGTCTTCAACGAGGACTTCACCGCGATGATTGTTCAGGGCGAGAACGCATGGGATTCCATCGAGGCGTACGTGACCTACGTGGCGCCGGACCTGGTCTCCCGCCTGCAGCAGTGGGACGGCGACGATGACCTCTTCGACCACTACCGCATTAACGAGCAGCTGGCGAAGGCACTGGACCGTAAGGTGTACCTGCCGTCGGGTGGTTCGCTGGTGATCGACCGTACCGAAGCCATGACCGTGGTGGACGTGAACACCGGTAAGTTCACCGGTAGCGGCGGCAACCTGGAAGAGACTGTCACCAAGAACAACCTGGAAGCTGCTGAGGAGATTGTCCGTCAGCTACGTCTGCGCGATATCGGCGGCATTATCGTCATTGACTTCATTGACATGGTGCTTGAGTCGAACCGTGACCTGGTTCTGCGTCGCCTGATTGAGTGCCTGGGCCGTGACCGTACCAAGCATCAGGTGGCTGAGGTGACTTCGCTGGGTCTGGTGCAGATGACCCGTAAGCGCCTGGGTACCGGTCTGCTTGAGGTCTTCTCGGAGCCCTGTGAGCAGTGTGGCGGTCGTGGCCTGGTGGTTCACGATCAGCCGCTGAGCGGTCGTAGCGGTGGCGCGTCGGATTACATCCACCGCCATGAGCGTAATGACCGTAAGCGTAGCCGTGCCGCTGCCCGCGAGGATTCTCGTGACCAGCAGAAGCAGGATGCTCTGGAGTCGAAGAAGGCTGAGCGCCGTAACGCTATGGCTGCGGTGGCTGCCGCATCCGCTCATAGTGAGGACGTTTCGGAGGAGACTGCTTCGACCCGCAAGAAGCGTAAGCGCCGCAAGCGTTCGCGCCGCGCGGAGACCGCTGAGCTTTCGCTTGAGCAGGAGATTCAGGGTATTGCTGAGGCAGCCAGCGAGCAGGCTCACGCGGAGGTTGCTCAGCGTGAGGATAAGGTCGCTGAGGTCACCGAGGGCAACTGGGTTGGCGAGCAGGGCGGTTTCTCCCTGGAGCAGCTGGCGAGCGCGTTCGACCGCGTGGAGGAGGAGTTCGCTGAGGGTTCCTCGAAGGAGCCTGCTGAGGGCCGTTCGGAGGAACGTCGTTCGTCCAAGCGTGGCGAGAAGAAGTCTTCTCGTAACCGCCAGCGCCGCGAGCTGACCGATGCGGATATTGCCGCTGTGGAGGGTTCCGGCGCGGGTGCGCTGGAGGACGAGCACCACGTTGACCCGGAGCTTGACCCGCGCTTTAGCCGCTCTTCGGATCGTTTTGAGGCGATTCGCGCCGGTGAGGCGAAGGCTCGTGCTTCTCAGAAGGCTGGCCGTCTTGCCCGCGCTGAGGGTGAGTCGTTCCGTTCGGGCCGTGAGGATCGTTCGGAGGAGCGTCGTTCGCCCAAGCGCCAGAACCGCGAGCAGCAGAACGCTGAGGCAACCTCCGCTGAGGTAAACTCGGGCATGCAGAAGGCTCAGGAGTCCAAGCGTGTTGAGCGTGAGGACCTGCGCATTGAGGATGTTCGCGAGACTCCGCGTGCGTCCCGCCGCCGTGCTCGTCGCGCCGCTGATGAGAAGCGTGCCGAGCAGGCAGCTGAGCAGAGCGTGGCATCCGAGCAGGCAGCCGCAAAGTCTGATAAGGTTGAGAAGTCTGAGTCTCGCACGGTCGTGACCGGCGTGATTGGTGCTCCGGCTGTGACCGGTGTGGTGGGCGCAGCTCCCGCAGCGGTTGAGGCTCCGGTTGAGGAGGCTCAGAAGCCTGCGGCTCAGGTGCCCGGTTCGACCCCGCGTAAGCGTCGCACTCGCCGTGCGGCTTCGAGCGCCGGTGCCGGTGCTCAGGTCGTGACCGTGGACGCTTCCGAGCGTGCTGAGGGTTCCGTGGTTGCTTCCGCTTCTGTTGCGGATGTGGCTCCGGTGTCTGATGACGCTTCGGCCCCTGTTTTGTTCGGTATTGGCGTTGCCGCTGCCGACATTAAGCGTGAAGGTAAGGACGATTAGTCTTTAGCTTCCGATCATCGGAATTCCGATGGTGTGTTGTATATGAGCCTCGGTAGGGTGAGCCGGAACTTCCCTACCGAGGCTATTTTTTTCTGTGCGTGTGCTGCGTCATTTTAAAGGCGCTATTAAGAGTGCGGTGCAGTATTAGAGGAGCATCACGTGCCGACTTCGAGCATTCCGCAAAAATATCTATTGCGCGGCGCGTAGATCATGCCGTATCCTTAAGGACTGGTGTTTATCTCAGTGAAGCCCTATCGACGCAGGGCCAGCGGGAGACACCGCTCCCACCCGCATCGTCTTCGGCGCGGTCGAGTGATCGGCTGAGTCGAAACGTGCGGGAGAGAGACACCACCGGTGAGCCTCGCGTGTTGGCTTCGGCGGGCAATCCCGCCGGAACGCACGGGCCGTTCCTCCTTGTTCGCGGTTATTCGACTGGCGGGGGAGGGCGCACAGCAATGAAAGCGCAGGCTGCTCATTCGTGTGAGATTCAAGAAGCAAGTTGTCGAGAAAAGTGAGTCCCATAGTGGCATACGCGATTGTACGCGCTGGCGGCCGCCAGGAGAAGGTTTCCGTAGGCGACCTCGTTACCCTTGACCGTGTTGCAGGCGAGCCCGGCAGCACCATCGAGCTGCCCGTGCTGCTGCTCGTCGACGGTGACAAGGTCACCGCTGACGCAAAGTCCCTGGCTTCCGCCAAGGTTGTTGCTGAGAAGGTTGAGGACCTGCGCGGTCCGAAGATCGTTATTCAGAAGTACAAGAACAAGACCGGTTACAAGAAGCGTCAGGGCTTCCGCGCCGAGCTGACCACCGTCAAGATTACCGCTATCAACGCGTAATCGAAACGACCGGAATTCAAACCCTAAGGTAGGAATACAGAATGGCACACAAGAAGGGCGCAAGCTCCACCCGTAACGGCCGTGACTCGAACCCCCAGTACCTCGGTGTTAAGCGCTACGGCGGCCAGTCCGTCAACGCAGGCGAGATTCTCGTTCGCCAGCGCGGCACCCACTTCCACCCCGGCCTGAACGTTGGCCGCGGTGGCGACGACACCCTGTTCGCGCTGGCAGCAGGCACCGTCGAATTCGGTACCCGCAAGGGCCGCAAGGTCGTTAACATCCTGGCAGCAGCTGAGTAATACTCACCGCTAGGGCAGAGGGGGTAGGCGTTAGTCTACCCCCTCTCGCTATGACCTCGAATGCCGTGGACGCCCGCCCGTGCTGGGCTCCACGATGAGGCGCACCCCAACCCGGTCGCGCCTGCCGCCGCATCCGCAGCATGATTGGTGTGTGCCGTGCGGTGGCGAAGTGAAGATTTTCCAAGATAAGGAGAACCCGTGGCAGAATTCGTGGACCGCGTGGTCTTGCATGTATCTGGCGGTCGCGGAGGTAACGGCTGCGTCTCCGTGCGACGTGAAAAGTTTAAGCCCCTGGGCGGCCCTAACGGTGGTAACGGTGGTAATGGTGGCGCGGTGATTCTGCGCGTGGATAACCAGACCACGACCCTGCTGGAGTACCACCACAGCCCGCATCAGCACGCCCCGAATGGCGATATTGGTCGTGGCGATATGCACCACGGCTTTAACGGTGAGGACCTGATTCTGACCGTGCCGCAGGGTACTGTGGTGAAGGACCGCGAGGGTAATGTTTTGGCTGACCTGCTGCGTGTGGGCGACGAGTACGTTGCTGCCCGCGGCGGTATGGGCGGTCTGGGTAACGCTGCGTTGGCTTCGGCTAAGCGTAAGGCTCCCGGTTTTGCTCTGCTGGGCACCCCCGGTGAAGAGGCTGATATTGTTCTGGAGCTCAAGTCCATTGCGGATGTGGCTCTGGTGGGTTACCCCTCGGCGGGTAAGTCTTCGTTGATTGCTGCGATTTCTGCGGCGCGTCCGAAGATTGCTGATTACCCGTTCACTACCCTGATCCCGAACCTGGGTGTGGTGCAGGCGGGCGATGTTCGCTACACCGTGGCGGATGTTCCGGGTCTGATTGAGGGTGCTTCGGAGGGCCGCGGTCTGGGTCACCGCTTCCTGCGCCATGTGGAGCGTTCTTCGGCTCTGGTGCACGTGATTGACTGCGCTACTTTGGAGCCGGGCCGCGACCCGATCAGTGACTTTGAGGTGATTCGCGGCGAGCTGCAGAACTATGAGGTTGACCCGACTGCGGGTGTGACCGTGCCGCTGCATGAGCGTCCGCAGATTGTGGTGCTCAATAAGATTGATGTTCCTGAGGCTCGTGAGCTGGCTGAGTTTGTTCGCCCCGAGTTTGAGGAGATGGGCTTCAAGGTCTTCGAGATTTCGACGGCTTCCCATGAGGGTCTGAAGCCCCTCATCTTTGCGATGGCAAAGCTCGTTGAGGAAGACCGCGAGGCTCGTGCCGCTGCCGAGAAGGAAGCGGAGCGCGTGGTTGTTGAGGCTCCTGTGGTTCGCCCGAAGGGCTTCCGCGGTAAGAAGAAGCAGGAGTTCATTATTCGCCGCGAGGAGCGTAACCTTGAGCCGCTGTTCCGCGTGATTGGTGAGAAGCCTGAGCGTTGGATTCAGCAGACTGACTTCAATAATGATGAGGCTGTCGGCTACCTGGCGGACCGCCTGGCGCGCCTGGGCGTTGAGGATGAGCTGTTCAAGGCTGGTGCTCGTGCCGGTGACGCCGTGGTGATTGGAGAGAACGACAACTCGGTGATCTTCGATTGGGAGCCGACCATGGTCGGTGGCGCTGAGCTGCTGTCCTCCCCGCGTGGTACGGACGCTCGTCTGGAAGAGATCATTCGCCCGACTCGTGCGCAGAAGCGTGTGGAGTACAAGGAGCGTATGGACGCGAAGGCGGAGGCTCGTGCCGAGCTGGAGTCCGAGCGTGTTGCAGGCGTGTGGACCGAGTCGGTTGAGTACCGCAAGAAGTTGAAGGAAGGCAAGGTCGACGAGAATATCGACATGCCGAACATCGACGACTAGTAGCTAGGCGTTGGCTGTTGCCTCGATGATGATTGGTGCCGCGCACCGGGGTTTGCTCCGGTGCGCGGCGCTTTCTTGTGTGCTCTGCGGTTGCCTCTCGCGCCGGATGTGTGCGTCGGAACATGCGGGTGAGCCTGCGGTGAACCTGTGGTCGGGCGTGCTGGCTGGGTATTCCACTGGCGGCTTAGCTCACCCCCGTCATTTCGGTTTTTTTGACTGCAAGCAGGTAGCATAGAGGGGAATGTACGCGGGCCATTTTCGGTGTTGCGTACCTTCTGTGTACCTGCCCGCATCCGCACCTGTGGTGGCTCCTTAAGCTGCTGTGGTGCGGTCTCTGTCCCCAGCAAGGACGGCATTTGTGACTGACCAGCCTGTTCACCTTGATTTTGGTGCTCCGAGCACCGAATCGATTCCCCCGCGCATTCCCGGTCGGGTGCGCCTGGGCGTGATGGGTGGAACTTTCGACCCGATTCACCACGGACACCTGGTGGCAGCTAGTGAGGTTGCCGCCGTGTTCGACCTGGACGAGGTTGTGTTCGTTCCGACCGGTCAGCCCTGGCAGAAGGTGGGGGAGCGGCACGTGAGTGACGCTGAGCATCGCTACCTGATGACGGTGATTGCGACCGCGTCGAACCCGCGTTTTACGGTGAGCCGTATTGATATTGACCGTGGCGGCGCCACCTACACCTTTGATACGCTTAACGAGCTGCGTGCCCTGCGCCCGGATGCTGACCTGTTCTTCATCACCGGTGCGGACGCGATCAGCCAGATTATGACCTGGCGCAATGCCCATAAGCTGTGGGATTTGGCGACTTTTGTGGGCGTGACCCGCCCCGATCATGAACTGGATCCGCCGATGGCTGAGGGTCGTCATATTACGACCCTGAAGATTCCTGCGATGGCGATTTCTTCGACCGATATTCGTCGCCGCGCAGCTGAAGACGCCCCCATCTGGTACCTGGTGCCCGATGGTGTGGTGCAGTACATTGCTAAGTACGGCCTGTACAAGAAGGACGCCTTGACGGCGTACCGTGACGGCTTGCCCCGCGTGAAGGATGAGTCTGGGCAGGCACCCCAATCGACGAATAATGAGGGAACACATGAGTGAAGCTACGGGTTCGAAGCCCTATAGCGAGGACGAAGCGTACCTCTACGAGACGTACGTGACCGAGGACGGCATTGAGGTGCCGCCGCCTACCAAGGTGATGGGTCCGCGCCGTCTTGCCCGTTACCGTGAAGAAGTTGCCGAGTACCTGCGTGCGGCCCGCCGCGGTGAGCCCGCGAAGCCTGTTGAGAACATGGGCTCCGTGATTTATACGAACGCTATTGACCCGCAGGTTCTGGCTGTTCAGCGTCGTTTTGCGGCGCTGGCGGCTCAGGGCAAGATTGACACTGAGGCGAACGATGAGGAGAAGCTGCACGAGCCTGCTCCTCTGACCAGTAGCCTGCGTATTCTGCGCCCCGAAGAGATCGCGCAGAACCGTGTGGATGCGACCAGCCCCTCCGCGGTGAATAACCCGATGACTTCTTCGATCCCGGTCATTGCCGTGGTCAAGGAGGAGAAGCCGGAACCCGAGCTGCACCAGTACCTGGTGCGCGATGAGCCGAAGGTTGAGGAGCTGGACAGCTCTGATATTGAGGCTGAGCAGACCGAGGTTGCTTCCGTTGAGGAAGATGCCGTTGAGGTTGCTGAGGTTGAAGAGTCGGCTGACGAGCTGCCCACCCGCGTGAGTGCGGTGAACGCGCAGGGTCTTGACCTGAGCGTGCTGGATAGCGCCTCCGCAGGGGATACCGTAGATTCGGTGGATGGCGACCCGACTGTTGCTCTGAGCCCGGATGAGGTTGAGGAGCTGCTGCAGCGCATGGTGGATCGTCAGGATCCCGATGAGGCACTGGTCGAGAAGACTGCCGAGGAGTCCGACAAGGGCTCCGAGGATGAAGAGTCTAAGTCGGCTGAGTCGAAGTCTGCTTCGGCTGCTTTTGCTGAGGCTTCGAAGGAAGCCGAGTCGAAGAAAACTGGGGAAGACTCTGCTTCTGAGAGCGCTGTTGAGAAGACTGAAGAGGTTCTGCAGCCTGCGCAGAAGCCCTCCCTGGCGTGGCTGTGGATTGTGCTGCTGCTCGCCCTGGTCGTTGTTGGTCTGATTATGATTTTTGGCCCTAAGTAGGCCGTGAACAATGCACCCCTGTTGCGGGTGTTGCCGGCGGGTTTTCTGCCGGCAAGGAAGGAAAATATGACTGCTGCACAGTCCTCGATTGAGGCTCTGCGCATTGCCGCCCGCGCTGCGGAGGAGAAGCAGGGAACTAACCTGTTCGCTGTGGATGCATCCGACGCGATGGGTCTGATTGATGGCTTCCTGGTGGTTTCTGCCCACAATGAGCGCCTCGTGAACGCTGTTGCGGATGAGGTTGAGGACGCTCTGCGTGAGCAGGCTGACCTGAAGCCGGTTCGCCGTGAGGGTCGTTCCTCGGGTCGTTGGATTCTGCTGGACTTCGGCGATATTGTCGTGCACGTTCAGCACGAGGAGGACCGCGAGTTCTACGCTCTGGATCGTCTGTGGGCTGAGGCTCCGCGTATTGAGCTGGGCGTTGAGAACGAGGCTCCCTTCGACATTGAGGGTGAGACTGAGGAAGATGCTGCACGCATCATTCCCGCTCAGGATGAGGCGTAGGCTTCCGTTTAATTTTTAACTGATGAGGGGTGGGCTCTGTTGGCGCCGTATGGTGCCGCGGGGTCCGCCCCTTTTCTGTGTGTTTATTCTGCGTATTTCGAGGGTGTTTCTGCCCGCCTGGTTGCCCCTTCTGCTTGCCCGGTTGCCTCGGAACTTTTTTAGATTTTTGTGTGCGCTGGTTTGCATCGTTGTCCGTGGTGTGTGTAATATATTCATGTTGCCTCGTTGAGGTCACTAACAGAATATGGGGATATGGCGCAGCTGGTAGCGCACCTGCATGGCATGCAGGGGGTCAGGGGTTCGAGTCCCCTTATCTCCACGTTTTCCTCGGTTGAGGAGCTTGTCGCCCGGTTCTTGTGAATCGGGCGATTTTGCTATCCACTGATAACTCTCGATAGTCAACAACGCAGTTCATAGTTGAGGAGAAGCGCATGGGTGCGCACGCACATCACGGCCACGGCGGGCATCACGGGCATCATCATGGGCACGACCATTCGCATGCCCCGAGCCCGGAGGATGCCGCCTCGATGCGTCCGCGCCTGCTGATTGCGTTCAGCTTGGCGGTTGTTATTGTGCTGGCGCAGGCGATTGGTTCGTTGGTCACGGGAAGTCTTGCGCTGCTGACCGATACGGCGCACGCGCTGGCGGATGCCTCGGGCCTGCTGGTGGCGCTCGCTGCGGCTTCACTGATGACGCGCCCGGCGACGTCTCGCCGCACGTGGGGTTTCCGCCGTATTGAGGTGCTTGCCGCCCTCGGGCAGTCGGTGCTGCTGCTGGCGGTGGGTATCTACACGGCGGTGGAGGGCGTGCACCGCCTGTTCGCCCCGCCGGAGGTGCCCGGCACCGAACTGCTGATCTTTGGTGTGGTTGGCTTGGTGGCGAACGCTATTGGTATTGCGGTGCTGGCTACGGCGAGGAACGCGAACTTCAATATGCGTGCCGCGTTCCTGGAGGTGCTCAATGACGCCCTGGGCTCGCTGGGTGTGATTGTGGCGGCTATCGTGATTTGGTTGACCGGCTTCTACCAGGCGGATGCCCTTGCCGGTCTGCTGATTGCGGCGCTGATTGTGCCGCGTGCGGCGCGTCTGATGAAGCAGACCACGGCGGTGCTCATGGAGTTCACCCCGGACGGCCTGGACCTGGACGCGATGCGTGAGCACATGCTGCGCGTTGACGGCGTTGTGGAGGTGCACGATGTGCACGCTTCGATGGTGGCGACCGGCCTGCCGGTGGTGACCGCGCACGTGGTGGTTGCCGATTCGTGCTTCCATGACGGGTCTGCGGTGACGATTCTGGACCGTATCCGTTCGTGTGTGGCGAGCCATTTTGAGGTGTCGGTGGAGCATTCGACCTTCCAGCTGGAGACCGCCGAGCTGGGCGGTCGTGAACCGGATTCGGTTCGCCACCCGTAAGCCACCTGAACCCCTAGACCACCTGAAAACCTTGCGTGTGTGATTTCTGCGTGCCGAAATAGCGGGGGAGTACCGACCGTTATATTTGGTGGCTTCAACACGCAAAAGATACACTCTTTAGGGAGCAAAAGGCGCTTGCCACCCACACACTTTGACAGGCTCGCTGGCAGACTCTTTAGTTTGGTAGCCGCGGTAGCCTGCAACGATGAGCGCCTCAGCCTGGCCGAAACGGAACAGTGGGCGGGCGCATCCTGGAATTTTTGACGAGAACAACCACGATTAGCAGCAGATACGGAACACTATGCATTCACCTATTGCCACTTACCTGACCGAGACCCTCGAGTCGGTCGCTTCTGATACCTCCGGTGAGTTGGCAAACTACATTCCGGAACTTGCCGCCGTGGACCCGGACAAGCTTGCCGCGTCCATCGCCATGGTTGATGGTGAGCAGTACGCCGCCGGTGACTCCGATGTGGAGTTCACGATCCAGTCGATTTCTAAGCCGTTCGTGTACGCCCTGGCGCTCGCGGACCGCGGCTATGATGATGTGCTTGCGAAGGTGGGTGTGGAGCCTTCCGGTGAGCCGTTCAACGAGCTGTCCCTGGAGGACGGTTCCGGTAAGCCGCTGAACCCGATGATTAACGCGGGCGCGATTACCACCCATTCGCTGGTGGGCCCTCCCGGCGCGACGCAGGGTGAGCGCATGGAGCGCGTCATTTCTGGTCTGTCTGCGTTTGCTGGCCGCCGCCTGTCGGTGAATGAGCGCGTGTACGAGTCTGAGCTGGAGCACGCGCACCGCAACTACGCGATTGCGCACATGCTGCGCGGCCACGGCATCCTGACCGGTGACCCGACCGTGGCGGTGCAGGGTTATACCCGCCAGTGCTCGCTGATGGTGACGGTCAAGGATTTGGCGTTGATGGCGGCGACTTTGGCGAACTATGGTGTGCATCCGGTGACGGGTGAGCAGGTGGTTCCTAAGACGGTGGTGCGCCAGGTGCTGAGCGTCATGTTCACGTGCGGTATGTATAACGCGGCGGGCGACTGGGCGACCCAGGTGGGTGTTCCGGCGAAGAGCGGCGTGGGCGGCGGCATTATTGGTGCGGTGCCCGGTCAGCTGGGTGTGGCGACGTTCTCGCCGCGCCTGGACGGTCACGGTAACAGTGTGCGCGGCGTGGAGCTGTTTGAGCAGTTCTCTGATGACATGGGCATGCACGTGATGAACGTTCCGACGGTGGCTCGTTCGGCGTTGCGTGCGAACTACCAGATCGGTTCGGGGGATGAGTCGATGCGCCTGATTCAGCTGCAGGGCCGTATCCGTTTTGCGGGTGTGGAGCGCGTAATCCGTGAGATTGTGGAATCCCCGATGGAGGGTTCGAAGGTCGCCCTGGATGTGACGCGCGTGTACGCGGTGGATGAGGTCGCTCAGAGCATGCTCCTGGAGCTGATGCGTCGCCTGCGTAATGACGGGTACAAGGTGTACCTGATTGATAATGACGAGACGATCACGAACACGGATGCGCTGCGCAGCATGGGCGTGAAGGTTTTGACGAACCCGGCGGCGGTGACTTCTGCCGAGTCGGATGCTGAGCGTGTGGCTGAGGCTGACGCCGAAGAGGCTGCGGAGGCGGCGGCACTGGAGGCCCTGAACGCGCTGGAATCTGCTGAGAGGGTGCAACCCGCTGAGGTAGAACAGTCCGCTGCGGTGGAGCATCCTGCTGAGGCGCAGCAGTCGCCGGTAGCTTCGGATTTCGAGTAGGTTTCTCTTCGCGTACTTGGTCGTACCCGTGTGTTTGGTTGTATCCGAGTACTTGGCTGTACGGTTGCGTGAACTTATATATTGAGGCCCCTTGCCCGGGCGCGTTGTGAACGCGTTCTGGGGGAGAGGCCTTGCTGTACTTAGAATTGCGCCTGCGCTGTAGTTGGAGCTGTAGCTGGATTACCTGGGTTACTTGGATTGCCTGGCGTGCGGGGATTACCTGGCGTGCGGGTAGCTTAGTGCGCTGAGCGTGGTCTTCGGTGAGCTTCAGCGAGTGAGTGGAACGAATGCGTGTAAAGGTTCTTTTATTGCGGCGTTATTACTCATTACGTAATATTTTGAATTTTTCGATATCTAACGGTGGTCTCATCATACACTCATAATATGAACACTGTTCCACACTCAGAAACACCTATCGCTCCTCGTCAATCCGCTATCGTCAACCCCGCTACCGACCAGGCGGTATCGGGAGACTCTGCCCGCGCCTCCATAGGGCGACGGGAACTTTTGCGGCATGTTGGTACCTTTGGTCTGGGCGCGGTTGGCTTCGGCGTGCTGGGTCTTGGAATGACCGGCTGCACCCCGTCCGCGGCGGAAGGCACTCACGGCGCGTCGGCTGGTGGGTCAGCCTCAGGTAGTGCCTCAGGTAGTGCCTCTGCGACTGCTTCGGCAAGCTCTGCGGCTACCCCGTCCGCATCTGCGGCTGGCTCCGCAACGGGTGCTGCATCCCCGACCGCCGAGGTGTCTAAGACCGCTTCTGCGACTGCGACCTCGTCGAACCCGGTTCCCGCAGCGCATACCTGGACCGGCCCGCAGACCGGCCTACCCGGTGAGGGCAAGTACATTGCGTGGACGGTTGATGACGGCGCCGACCCGGAGGTGGTGCGCGCCTACGCGGAGTTTGCCCGCCGTACCGGCACGCGCCTCACTTTCTTTATTAATGGTCAGTACCCGGCGTTTAGGCAGCATCGTGACCTGTTGTTGCCGCTGGTGAAGAGTGGCCAGTTGCAGATTGCGAACCATACGTATAGTCATGCGGCGTTGACGAGCCTGACGGATGAGCAGATTGTGCGTGAGCTGGTCCGTAATGATGAGGAGATTGTGCGGCTTTTTGGGGTGTCTTCGAAGCCGTATTTCCGCCCGCCGTACGGGTATTATGATGCGCGCGTGTTGGCGGCTGCGGCGTCGTGCGGTTTTACGCGCCCGGTGCTGTGGTACGGGTCGTTGGCGGATTCGTCTAATATTTCTTCGGCTGAGGTGTATGCCTATGCGGAGAAGTACGCTTTGGCTCAGCATATTGTGATTGGGCATTTGAATTATCGGGGTGTGGTGTCTGAGCTGGACCGTATTCGGGGTTTGTTGGATCGGCGCGGTTTGACGACTGTCACGATTCGTGACTATTACGGGTAGTGCGGGGGAGTCCTGGTGGGGGTTCCGGTGGGTATACTGGGAGGCATGATGAAGCTTCCTCAGAACCCTATTCTTCGGCAGGTGCACCGTTTCCGTGAGTCGCTGCTGCTTCTGCTGTATTATTCGCTGTCTTTTCTGGGTGTGCGGTGGGTGCGCTCGGGGCATCCGCGTGTGGCAGCGGTGTGGTCTGTGGGTTTGTGGCTGAATTTGGTGGTGCGCGGTATGGGCCAGCTGGTGCGTATGCTGGTGCCGGTCCTGCAGGATGCGGAGGCGCGCCGTGCTCGTGCTGAGCGTGCCCGCGCCTACCAGCCGCGCTAGACCTGATGCCCGCAGGTTCTTACCTTGTGCGGATTCTAAGCTGATATGACGAAGCCCCCTTGTACTAGAAATAGTACGAGGGGGCTTTCGCTATAAGAACGGGCAGAAGCCTAGTGCTTCTTCTTCGGCTCGCACGCCACGCCGTCACCGTCTCTATCTAGACCAGGGCGGTAACCAGGCTCGCCACGATGCAACGGTGCCGCACCAGCCGCACGAGCATCAGCGCATGTTTCGTAGTAAACACTCGACTGCGCCGGAGCCTGCTGAACAGGCTGTGCCGGTGCCTGCTGAGCAGGAGCCTCAGCCGCCGGCGCCTGCGCGGGAGCCTGCTGGGCGGGCGCCTCCGTAGCTACCGGTGCCTGCTGAACAGGCTCAGCCTGCTGCGCGGGAGCCTCCGAAACCGGAGCCGCCGGAGCCTGCGCGGAAGGTGCCTCAGCAGCCGGAGCCTGCACGGGAGCCTCAGTCGTCGGAACCAGAGACGGGGTTACCGTCGGAGAAGGAGACTCCGAAGGAGTCGCAGACGCACTCGGCGTCGGAGAAGAACTAGGAGTAGCCGAAACAGAAGCGGATGCAGAAGCAGACGTCGACGATGACGAAGCGGAGGGCGTGACCTTCGGAGCACGAACAGACGAAGAGCAACCGGTCAGCAATAGAGCACCCGCAAGAACACCAACGGTCGCGGCGTGAATTTTCAACACAATATTCCTTTATAAAGTGAGTGGACAAGGGTGTTCACCGTAGAACACACACTCAAGTGTAAAGGAAAACTATCCCACTCGCAGGCACTATTGAGCCTTTCAAACATTCTGACAAGGGAAGAAACACCAACCCGGCACGGCAAAGCCCCTGTACCGGTTCACACAAGAACCGACACAAGGGGGCTTCGCTATATATTCGCTATATCTGGGAGGGGGCACCAGCCGGAGGTGCTAGGGGAGTAGCGCCCCCACTGGGATAGCTCTAGCGGGCAGCACTAGCCAGAACCATTGCCCAGA